>Ga0213834_100050_pt1 | contig 176646 bp, 162 predicted proteins | sample SWPTP12_FD_160580 | JGI IMG/M metagenome (GOLD analysis project Ga0213834, IMG submission 160580) | Coastal seawater microbial communities from Marineland, Florida, United States - SWP TP1 #2 | ecosystem: Environmental > Aquatic > Marine > Coastal | place: USA: Florida | collected 2016-08-06 | reverse complement strand
CGCATTGTGAGCTTTACCGACAAGACCCGCTACGTTTTTCATATTCAGAAGGGCATCATCGGCGCGGCATCTCGCAGCAAGCCGTTTGAGGTCAATCGCAAGATTCCCGAAGAGCGGTTGCGCGTACCGCTCGACCAGATGGTGTTCGTGGGCGACGGCTATACCGACATTCCCTGCTTTTCACTGATTCGGCAGGCAGGCGGATTCGCCTTCGGCGTGTGGGACCCCAAACATCGCAACAAGCGCAGCCGTGCCTGGGGCTTCATCGAAGAAGGGCGAGTGTCCAACCTCAACCAGGCACGCTACGACGAAGACGCCGAGCTGTACCAATGGCTGGAAGAGGCGCTCGCCAGCGTAGCGGGGCGCATGGCCATCAAGGCGAGGGCATATCGTGGCTGAGCCCAGCATCTCGAGCGTCACCACGGCGCCGAATGACACGCGGTTCGTTTTCGACGCCGACATCGACGCCGCGTTCATGGACGCAGCACTCGACGAGGCCCAGGCTGCGCAGGCCCTGGGCGAGGTGCCGGTGGGGGCAATCGTGGTGTCGGCCGACGGACAGATCGTGGGGCGCGGCTGCAATCGGACCATCATCGATCACGATCCCACCGCGCACGCCGAAGTGGTGGCGTTGCGCGATGCCGCGCGTCGGGCCGCGAATTACCGGCTCCCGGGCCTCACGCTATACGTGACGCTGGAGCCCTGCATCATGTGCATCGGCGCCATGCTGCATGCGCGGCTGGCGCGCGTGGTGTACGGCGCCACCGATCCCAAAACCGGGGCCTGCGGCAGCGTGCTCGACATCGGCGCCGTGGCGCAACTCAATCACCATACGACAGTAGAAGGGGGCGTGCGCGCCGAAGCCTGTGCGGACATTCTCCGCACGTTTTTCCGCGCCCGCCGCCGCAAGGACATCGCAGCATGACGACCCTGCAACACAACACCGATATTTATCTGTTTTCGCCCGCGTCGGCGGTCGGCCCCGAGGCCGATATCGAACTGGGCCGCACGCGCCTGGCCGCCCAGGGTTTCCCAACCACGCTGGACGCGTCGGCACTGGCCGTGCACCAGCGATTTGCCGGCACCGATGACGAGCGGCTGGAAGCCATCACGCGCGCGATCGCCCAGCCCGCACCGATCGTGATGGCCACGCGCGGAGGCTATGGCCTGACGCGGCTGCTGCCCCGCATCGATTGGCGTGCCGTGGCCGACAGCGACAAGCGCTTCGTGGGCTTGAGCGATTTCACCGCTTTTAATCTGGCGCTGCTCGCCCAGACGGGCGCGGAAAGTTTTACCGGTCCCACCCTGATCGCCGATTTCTGCCAACCCGAGGTGGATGACCTCACCGACGCATTGTTCGGCGAGGCCATGCGCGACGAGCTGGAAATCCTGAGCTTCGAGTCTGAGGATGCCGATCCGGTCGATTGCCGCGGCACAATCTGGGGCGGCAATCTGGCCGTGCTGACGGCATTGTTGGGCACGCCCTATATGCCGAGCATCGGCGGGGGCATCCTGTTTCTCGAAGACGTGGGTGAGCACCCCTATCGGATCGAACGCATGCTGATCCAGCTCCACCAAGCCGGCATCCTGCAGCGCCAGAAGGCGATCGTCCTGGGCCAGTTCACCCGATACCGGCTGGCGCCGCACGATCGCGGCTACGATCTTTCCGAGGTGATCGCCTGGCTGCGCCGCGAAGTGAAGGTGCCTGTGCTGACCGGGCTGCCCTACGGGCATGTGCCCACCAAGGCCACGTTGCCGATCGGACGCAAGGTCGGCCTGGCCAGCGAACCCGGCATGGTGCATCTGGTGCTGATCGAGCACACCCACGATCACGCCCATCCTCACGATCACGGCGTCGAGGGACACGATCCGCATCATCACGACGACCATGCCCATTGCGGCCCCGAATGCGGGCATACCGCATCAAGCTGACGCCGTCATCCGCGCTTGGTACACTGTTCGATTGATTTTTTGCCGGCGCCCCTTGCCGGCCGCGTGCAGGCAACCGCATCGGCACCCCGTTTTCAGAGCGGGGTTGTTGCTTTCTGGCCTGCCGCGCCAGCATAACGCCCACTAGCGACCTCTATCTTGATCCAGACAGCCAATCTCACCATCCAGTTCGGCCCCAAACCGCTTTTTGAAAACGTCAGCGTCAAATTTGGCGAAGGCAACCGTTACGGGCTCATCGGCGCCAACGGCTCCGGCAAATCGACCTTCATGAAGATCATTGGAGGCGACCTCGAGTCGACGGCAGGCAACGTATCGCTCGAGCCGGGCGTGCGCCTGGGCAAGTTGCGCCAGGATCAGTTCGCCTTCGAGGACAAGCGCGTGCTGGATGCGGTGATGATGGGCCACAACGAAATGTGGGACGTGATGGCGCGCCGCGATGCCATTTACGCCAATCCGGACGCCACCGAAGAAGACTATATGGAGGCCGCCAATCTGGAGGCCAAGTTCGCCGAATACGACGGCTACACCGCCGAGGCGCGTGCGGGCGAATTGCTGCTGGGTCTGGAAATTCCGGTCGAACAGCACAATCTGCCGATGCGGGAGATCGCGCCGGGCTGGAAGTTGCGCGTGCTGCTGGCGCAGGCGCTGTTCTCCAACCCCGACGTGCTGCTGCTCGACGAGCCCACCAACAACCTGGATATCAACACCATCCGCTGGTTGGAAAACGTGCTCAACGGGTATCAGAGCACGATGATCATCATCAGCCACGATCGGCACTTCCTGAACGCCGTGTGCACCCACATGGCCGATCTGGATTACGGCGAAGTGCGCGTCTATCCCGGCAATTACGACGACTACATGCTGGCCTCGACGCAGGCGCGTGAACGTCAACAGGCGAGCAACGCCAAGGCCAAGGAACGCGTCAGCGACCTGCAGGATTTCGTGCGCCGCTTCGCGGCCAACAAATCCAAGGCGCGCCAGGCCACCTCGCGCCTGAAGCAGATCGACCGCATCAAGGCCGAGACCGTCGTGGTCAAGCCGTCGTCGCGTCAGAACCCCTACATCCGCTTCGAACAGAACAAGGTCATGCATCGCCTGGCCGTCACGGTCGAGAACCTGACGAAGACGTACGACCAGCCGGTCATCAAGAAATTTTCGGCCATGATCGATGCGGGTGAGAAGGTCGCCATCATCGGCGCCAACGGCGTGGGCAAGACCACCTTGCTGCGTTTGCTGGCCGAAGACATCCAGCCCGACAGCGGCGAAATCAAGTGGTCCGAAAACGCCGATCGCGGCTACATGCCGCAGGACGTGTCGGAAGACTTCCAGTCCGACGTCAATCTGTTCGACTGGATGGGTGATTACCGCCAGCAGGGTGATGACGATCAGTCGATGCGCTCGGTGCTGGGTCGCTTGCTCTTTTCGAGCGACGACATTCCGAAGGCGGTGAAGGTGCTGTCGGGTGGCGAGAAAAACCGCATGAGCTTCGGCCGCCTGATGCTTGGCCGGCACAACGTGCTGCTCATGGACGAGCCGACCAATCACCTGGACATGGAATCCATCGAATCGCTGCAGCACGCGCTCGATCTGTTCGAGGGCACGCTGGTATTCGTGTCGCACGATCGTGAATTCGTGTACGGGCTGGCCACGCGTATCATCGAAATTTTGCCGTCGGGCGAAATCGTCGACTATCGCGGCGGCTACGAAGACTACCTGCAGTCGCGCGGTATCGAAAGCTGAGCGCGCGTCCATGGCGCGGTTTTGATCGTCTCTGATGGAAACGCTCACCGCGCCGGCCTCGTACGAGGTCGACATCAAGAAAAGCCGCTTTGTGGCGCATGCCGCACCGGTCACGTCGATCGACGAGGCGCGGGCGTTCTTCGCTCGCCTGCACGATGCTTGCGCGACGCACAATTGCTGGGCCTACCGCATCGGACAAGCGTATCGATTCAACGACGATGGCGAGCCCAGCGGCACGGCCGGCAAGCCCATCTTGCAAGCAATCGACGGTCAGGGGCTGGATGGCGTCGCCGTGGTGGTGATTCGCTGGTTTGGCGGCGTGAAACTGGGCGCCGGCGGTCTGGTGCGCGCCTATGGGGGCTGCGCGGCGCAATGCCTGCGCGCCGCGCCGCGTGCGATCGTGGTGCCCCGAGTGGGCATCGAGGCACAGTGCGGCTTTAGCGAGTGGCCTGTGCTCACGCCGCGACTCGCCGCGCATGGTGCGACCGTGCAGGCGGAACATTACGGGGCAGAGGGTGTAGCCGTGACGTTGGCCGTGCCCATCGAACACGAGCCGGCATTGCGCCGGCTCTGGACAGATGTCACGCGTGGAAAGGGCGGCTGGGCGGTCATCGAACCGCCGGCCGAACCGGACTAAGCGCCAGGGTTCAAGCGACTGGCTGAGTGCCAGCGTTCAAGCGACAGGCTGAGGGTGCAGGGGCGGCTTGGCTGCCCCGGCCGACCCTCGATAATCAGGACGCGTTGTTTTCGCTCGCCGGGGTTTGCGCTTCGGCGATCTGCTTGTGAACGTCCGCCATGTCGATCTCCTGGATCTTGCCGATCAGTTCATCGAATTGACCGGCCGAGAGTGCACCCGGTTGCGAAAACAACAGGACTTTCTCGCGGAAGGCCATCAGCGTCGGGATCGACCGGATACCCAGGGCGCCCGCCAATTCCTGCTGCTCGTCGGTGTTCACTTTCGCGAAGGTAATCCCGTCATGCTTCTCGGCGGCTTTCTCGAAAACCGGACCGAAATTCTTGCAGGGCCCACACCACGGTGCCCAAAAATCGATGATGACAGTGCCGCCTTCGGTAATGGCATCCTGGAAAGTGTCTTTATTCAGTTCGATCAAACTCATACGATGTCCTTTCAATAAAAGGTGGGCGTGCGATCAAGCACCCACGGCTTCGGCCTGTGCGGCCGACTGGTTCTGTTTGAGGCCAGCCACGATCTCGTAAGACCGCAAGCGATCCTCGTGCCGGAAGAAGTCGGACACGATCATGACTTCGTCGGCCTGGGTTTCGGCAATCAGGTCGTTCAGGCGATTGCGCACCGTCTCGGGACCGCCCACGATCGACGCCCCCAGCTTTTCCTGCACCGCCGCGCGTTCCACGCTGTTCCAGATGCCGTCCATCGTGTCGACCGGGGGCTGCAGCTGCAAACGGCGGCCGCGCACGAGCGACAGGAATTTCTGCTGCTGCGTGGTGGACAGATACTGCGCCTGTTCGTCGGTGTCGGCCGCAATCACCGGAACGCCGATCATGGCGTGCGGCTGTTCGAGCGTGGCCGACGGCTGGAACAGGTGGCGGTACAACCGCATCGCCGCCATGCCTTCCGGTGAAAAATGACCGGCGAACGAGAAGGGCAGGCCCAGCTTGGCGGCCAGACGCGCGCTGAAGTCGCTCGACCCGAGCAACCAGATCGGCACGTCCACCCCTGCGCCCGGGATGGCGCGCACGCGTTGACCGTCTTGCGCGGGTTGGAAGAAGAAGCGCAGCTCGTCCAGCAACTCGGGAAACTGGTTGCCGGCGCTGTAATCGCGGCCAAGGGCCTGCAGGGTGAGTCCGTCGGTACCGGGCGCGCGGCCCAGGCCCAGGTCGATGCGGCCCGGGTAAAGCGTGGCGAGCGTGCCGAACTGCTCGGCGATCACCAACGGCGCATGATTGGGCAGCATCACACCGCCCGACCCGACACGCAGCGTGCTGGTGTGGCCGGCCACGTGGCCGATCAGCACCGACGTGGCACTGCTGGCGATACCGGCAATGTTGTGATGCTCGGCCAGCCAATAGCGCGTGTAACCCAGACGTTCGACATGCTGAGCAAGGCTCACGCTGTTGTTGAACGCATCCGCAGCCGAGCCGCCTTGAGCAATCGGGGCCAGATCCAATACGGAGATGGGCACATCGGTCAGTGTTTTCATAGGAGTACTCCCTGATAGTTCTATGAGAACAGTGTACGAGTCTCGTGGCCGCGCTGCCGTAACAACCTTGCCAATGGGTGGGGTGTATTGATCGAGTCAATCGAGCTGATAGCCGAAATTGATCGATCGGCAGTTCCGCGAACAGGCGGCGGTTCGCGGGTCCCCACCGTCGTCGGCGCCGGATCGACTGCCCGGGTGCTCACCTTCAGTGGTCGGCAAAAAAGGCGTAGCGCAGCACGAAGAGCACCGCCACCAGCCAGGTTGCCGGGTGGATCTCGCGCATCCGGCCCGTGGTGGTTTTGAGCACCACATAGCTGATGAATCCGAAGGCCAGACCGTTGGCGATCGAGTACGTGAACGGCATGACCAGCGCGGTCAATGCCGCCGGCGTTGCCTCGGCGACGTCATTCCAGTCGATATCGATGAGTTCGCGCATCATGAGGCCTGCCACGTAGAGCAGCGCCGGGGCGGTCGCGTAGGCGGGCACCGAACTCGCCAGCGGGGCGATGAACAAGGCCGCCAGAAAGAGCAGGGCCACGACGAGTGCGGTGAGGCCGGTGCGCCCGCCGGCCTGCACCCCCGACGCACTTTCGACGAACGCCGTGGTGCTGCTGGTACCCAATACCGAGCCCGCCACAATGGCAGTGCTGTCGGCAAACAAGGCCCGGCCCAATCGATTGGGTTTGCCCTCAGGAATCAACCCGGCGCGCTTGGCCACACCCATCAGTGTGCCCGTCGCATCGAAGACCTCCACCAAGACGAATACCAGGATCACATTGAGCAATCCGATGTTGAGCACGCCCAGGATGTCAAGTTTCAGGAACGTCGGCGCCAGGCTGGGCGGCGCGGAGAACACGCCATTGAACGTGGTGTAACCCGTTGCCATCGACAGCAGGGTGACGGCGATGATCCCGATCAGGATGGCGCCGCGGATACGCAGGGCATCGAGCGACGCGATGATGAAGAAACCCAGGATTGCGAAGAGCGGCCCGTGGGTGCGCAGATCGCCCAGGCTGACTTTGGTTGCAGGATGCGCCACCACGATGCCGGCATTCGACAGGGCAATGATGGCCAGAAACAAGCCGATCCCGGCGGCAATGGCGCTGCGTAACGATGACGGGATGCCCTTGATCAGCCAGGCACGCACGCCCGTGAGTGTGAGGATGAGGAAGATGACGCCGGAGACGAACACGGCGCCCAGTGCCTGCTCCCACGTATAGCCCATGGTCTTGACCACGGTAAATGCGAAGAACGCATTGAGTCCCATGCCCGGCGCCATGCCGATCGGCCAGTTGGCCACGAATGCCATGATCAACGTGCCGATGGCGGCGGCCAGGCAGGTCGCCACGAAGACGGCATTGCGGTCCATGCCGGTCGACGACAGAATGTCCGGATTGACGAAGATGATGTACGACATCGTCAGGAAGGTCGTAAAGCCGGCGACGACTTCGGTACGCACCTGGGTGTCATGTTCGCGCAAATGGAACAATCTTTCGAGCATGGAAAGCCGCCTTCTGTGAAGCTGGAGGGAAGGGCGCAAAATAAACCACCTCGCCACAGTTGTACACTCTCCCGCCATGATTATTCTCGGCTTTGAAAGCTCCTGCGACGAAACGGGCGTCGCCCTCGTCTGCACCGAACGCGGCCTGCTGGCGCACGCGTTGCATTCCCAGATTGCCATGCACCAGGCCTATGGCGGCGTGGTGCCCGAGCTCGCGTCGCGCGACCATATCCGCCGCGTGGTGCCCCTCACCCGCGAGGTACTCGATCGCGCCGGACTGGAGCCGCAGGATGTGGATGCCGTGGCGTATACGGCCGGGCCTGGCCTGGCCGGCGCCTTGCTGGTGGGTGCGAGTGTGGCGCAGGCGTTCGCGTGGGCGCGCGATCTGCCGGCCATTCCCATTCACCACCTCGAAGGGCATCTGCTGTCGCCCTTGCTGGCGCTTCCCCGACCGGACTTTCCGTTCGTGGCGTTGCTGGTTTCCGGTGGGCATACCCAGCTCATGCGGGTCGACGGCGTCGGCCGCTACGAACTGCTGGGCGAAACGCTTGACGACGCCGCAGGCGAGGCCTTCGATAAGTCGGCCAAACTGATGGGGTTGGGCTATCCGGGCGGCCCGGCATTGGCCCGTCTGGCCGAACACGGCGATGCCACGCGTTTCGTCTTGCCACGGCCCATGTTGCACAGTGGCGACCTGGATTTCAGCTTCAGCGGCCTGAAGACGGCCGTCCTCACCAAGGTGAAACAGCATTCGCAAGATCCCGGCGGCCTGAGCGACCAGACGCGTGCCGATCTGGCTGCCGCCACCCAGGCCGCGATCGTGGATGTGTTGAGCGCCAAAGCCATCAAGGCCTTGAAGCAGACCGGGCTCAAGCGTCTGGTGGTGGCCGGCGGCGTGGGGGCCAATAAACGGTTGCGCGACAACCTTGCCCGCGTGCTGCCCGGCATGCAGGCCGAGTCGTTCTTTCCGCCGCTCGAGTTTTGCACCGACAACGGCGCCATGATTGCGTTTGCCGCCAGCGAGCGCGTCAAGGCAGGCCTCGCCACGCTCGAGCGCGGCAAGCACGCGTTTACGGTGCGTCCGCGCTGGGACCTGGCCGAACTGGGAGCGTAAGTCTCGAGGCGGGCGTTCAGGCCCTCTTTTTCGAGCCGATCTTGGTCTCGGTGCCGCGCATCAGGCGTGCGATATTGGCCCGATGGCGCCAGTACAGAAAACCGCCGATCACCACAAGTGCGGCGGTGACCGGCGCCTGCGCATACCACCACACGCCCGAGCCGAACACGTAATACACCGGCGCAAACAATGCCGCCACCAGCGAGGCGAGCGAAGAGTAGCGGAAGAAGACGGCGATGATCAGCCAAGTGAGCGCCGTCGCCAATCCGAGCCAGGGTTGCAGGGCGAACAGCACGCCGAGCGCCGTGGCCACACCCTTGCCGCCCTGAAAGCGCAGGAAGATGGGATACACGTGGCCGAGAAATACGGCCACGGCAACAGCGCCTTCCAGCGCGCTGGGCAGGCTGCCCGCGCCGGCCAGCCGATGGGCCAGCCAGAGGGCGAACCAGCCCTTGAAGGCGTCACCCAGCAGCGTGAGAATAGCCGCGGTCTTGTTGCCCGTGCGCAGCACGTTCGTCGCACCCGGATTTTTCGATCCGTAGGTGCGCGGGTCCTGCAAACCCATCAGTTTGCTGACCACCACGGCAAACGGAATGGAGCCGATCAGGTAGGCGAGGGCGATGAGCCCAATGCTGGTAATAAGGTTAATCGAGTCGCCGGCCATCTCGTCTTCTCCAATACAGATTCGTTATGGGCGGCGATTTTAGCGTGTGTGCCGCGACAGGATCATGAGGTGATGAACATCGGCGGTACAATTCGTCGCGTTCAGGCGCTTTTTTTATCTTCTGGGTGCGAATGCAGATACTGGTTTCCAACGACGATGGTTATACCGCCCCCGGGCTCGACGCGCTGGTCGACGCGCTGCGCGACCTCGGTGAGCTGACGGTCGTCGCACCCGAGTCCAATCACAGTGGGGCGTCCAATTCGCTCACGCTCAATCGGCCCTTGACCGTCCGCGAGGCCCATAACGGCTACTTCTGCGTGAATGGCACGCCGTCCGATTGCGTGCACGTCGCACTCACTGCATTGATGCAGACACGGCCCGCGCTGGTGGTATCCGGGATCAATAACGGCGCCAATATGGGCGACGACACGTTGTATTCAGGGACCGTCGCGGCCGCCACCGAAGGTTATCTTTTCGGTATCCCGGCCATCGCGTTTTCGCTCGAAGAAAAAGGCTGGGCGCATATCGAAGCCGCGGCGCACATGGCGCGGCAAGTGGTGCAACGGCAGTTGGCCGAGCCGCTGCGTGCGCCAGTGTTGTTGAATGTCAACATTCCCAATCGTCCGCTGGACCGCATGCAGGGGATGCGTGTGACCCGCCTGGGCAAGCGTCATCCCTCCGAGCCGGTGGTCAAAACCACCACACCCTATGGCGATACCGTGTACTGGATCGGCAAGGCAGGGTTGGCGTCCGACGCCACGGAAGGGACCGATTTTCATGCCGTGTCCCATGGCGCGGTTTCGATCACACCGCTGCGTCTGGATCTGACGCATCAGGCACAGATGGCCGAAGTGGGCCGTTGGGCGGAGCCGCTATGCGCAAACCCGTGACCCCGGCATACCCGGCGCGTGGCACTGCATCCGTCACGCGCCCCGGCCAGGATGACGCGCGCGGTCGCGCGGCTGCGGCGAGCGGGGGCGGCCTGGGCCCCGGTTATTCGGCCGCCAACAGCAATACCCGCATTTCGGCAGCCGCGTTGCCGCGCCCGTCGGCCGCCCGCATCCTGCCCGACCCCGGACTCAATCTGGGTCTGAACTCGGAGCGCCTGCGCGCGGCCATGGTGCAGCGCCTGCGCCAGCAAGGGATAACCGATGAGCGCGTGCTGGCGGCGATGCACAATGTGCCGCGCCACATCTTCGTCGATGAAGCGTTGGCCAGCCGCGCTTACGAAGATGCGGCCTTGCCCATCGGACACTCGCAAACCATTTCGCAGCCCTGGGTGGTGGCGCGCATGCTGGCGGCCATCTGCGCCGACCGGCAGCCCACGCGGGTGCTCGAGGTGGGTGCCGGCTGCGGCTATCAGGCCGCCGTCATGTCCCAGTTTGTCCGCGAGGTGCATGCCATCGAGCGCATCCGCGGTTTGTACGATTTGGCGCGCACGCATCTGAGGGCCTTGCGCCTGACGACACGCGTGCGCTTGGTCTATGGCGACGGTATGTTGGGCTTGCCCGGCGTCGCGCCATTCGATGCTATTGTTGTCGCCGCCGCAGGGATGACGATTCCGCAAGCCCTGTTGACCCAACTCGCTCCCAACGGACGATTGATCGCGCCCGAGGGCACGACCCATCAGCGACTCGTGATGATCGAGCGCACCGGCCCGGCGAGCTGGAAAAGAACAGAACTTGAGGCTGTGCGTTTCGTGCCGCTCAAGCCCGGCATACAATCTTGAGCTAACAGGAGATATCTCTATGCAAGACGGGCAGTTGCAACTGACCGACCGTGTGTCCCCCAACGTGTCCGTTGCATGGCGGTTGCGCCCATCCATGGGCGTTGCCGTTCTCGGTATGCTCGTTCTGGCAGGATGCAGTTCCACCGGTACGCGTGCGCCGGTCACCGATTTGTCGAACGGTCAGGCCGCGCCGGCAGCGCAGGCCGGTGGCACCTACGTGGTGCGCCCTGGCGATACGCTCCTGAAGATCGCGCGTGCCCACAACGTGGACATGGACAGCTTGCGTCGCTGGAACAACCTGACCGACCCCAATCAATTGACGGTCGGGCAAGTGCTCAAGCTCTCGGCCAGCGGTGCGGTGGCCACCGCGCCGGCGTCGGGCGGTTCGCGAGTGACGCCGATCACGGGCACCACGCCGCAACCGCGTCCGCTGGACGACAACACGATGAAGCCGGACGAAGGCACACCGGCTACGCCCGCCGCGCCGCCGCCGGTGGCCACGCCCGCGCGCACGGCGCCTGCGCCCGATGCCGGCGTGATCAATTGGGGCTGGCCCGCGAGCGGCAATCTGATTCAAACGTTCAACGCCAACAGCAAGGGCATCGACATCGCCGGTTCGCCCGGCGATCCGGTCAATGCCGCGGCCGACGGGAAGGTCATGTACAGCGGCAACGGTGTGCGCGGCCTGGGCAATCTGATCATCATCAATCACCAGAACGGCTTCATCACGGCCTACGCGCACAACCGCACGCTGCTGGTCAAGACCGGGCAAGAGGTCAAGCGCGGTGCCAAGATCGCCGAGATCGGTGAAACCGATGCCACGTCGCCGCGTCTGCACTTCGAAGTGCGGCGTCAGGGTACGCCGGTCGATCCGCTCAAGTATCTGCCGCAGAAATGATCCCCACGCTCGTCTTCGACCTCGAAACCCTGCCCGACGCGGCAGGGTTGCGGCGGTTAAACGGCTGGGGGCCGGAAGTGTCCGATCTCGAGGTGGTCGAGCGGGCACTGGCGGTGCGCCGCGAGGCCACCGGCCACGATTTCATGCCGCTGCACCTGCATCAGGTAGCGGTGATCGGCTGCGCGTTTCGCGACGATAACGGCTTTCGCGTGAAGTGCATCGGGGGTCCCGACGACCCCGAGGCCGCTTTGCTCACTGGCTTTTTCAAGACGATCGAGCGCTACACGCCCAAGCTGGTGAGCTGGAACGGCTCGGGCTTCGATCTGCCCGTGCTGCACTATCGCAGTCTCATTCACGGGGTGCCCGCGCCACGCTATTGGGATATGGGCGAAGAAGATCGCGATTTCAAGTACAACAACTACATCAGCCGCTATCACCCGCGGCATACCGATCTGATGGATGTGCTGGCCAAGTACAACGGCCGTGCCAATGCACCATTGGACGATCTGGCCAAGTTGTGCGGTTTTCCCGGCAAGCTGGGGATGGACGGCAGCAAGGTCTGGGAAGCGTGGACCACCGGTCGCGCGGACGAAGTACGCGCTTATTGCGAAACCGACGTCGTCAACACCTGGCTGGTGTACTGCCGCTTCCAGTTGTTGCGCGGCGAACTCGATCGACATGCTTATGACGCCGAGATCGCACTCGTGCGCGACACGCTCGCTGCCAGCGATGCGCCGCACTGGGCCGAGTATCTCGCGGCCTGGCCGGCCGGCGACTGACATGCCATGGCGCGCGGCGGGGCCTCCGCGCCTTGCCGCGCGGCGCTTGAACGAACAGCCCGCACGCCAAACATCGTCCCGATCCGCCTCGCAATCGATTGAAATAACGGCGTGGGGTTCGAAACCGGCGCGTAACCGATCCAGCCGCACAATCTGCCTGCGTTCACATCACACAGGAGATTGTCATGACCGCATTCAATTTTCGTCCTCTGGTTGCCGGCTTGACCTTGGCGCTTGCCGCCGCAGGGTCGTCGGGAATGGCCGTCGCGGCCACGAGCGATGCGTCAACGACAGGCGCCGCAACCCCTTCAGCCACGTCGCCGCGTGGCGATCACGCCGGTAAGCCGGGCAAGCATCAGGAAGGCCGTTACGGCCGCATGATGATGCGTGACGGCATCATGATTCCCGGCCTCGGCCCCTTGAGCAAAGCCCAGGTGGAAAGCCTGAAGCTTACCGCCGCGCAGCAGGCAAAGGTCGACACGGCGCGCACCGCGTCGCGGGCGTTGCACGACAAAATGCGCGATGCCGGCAAATCGCGTCACGATCTGCTCGCCAGCCAGTTGAAGGCCAACAAACTGGATCCGCGTGCGTTGTCGGACGAGTCGGGTAAAGGACGTGAGCAGTTCACGGCCGAGCGCGGTCAGGTGCGCGATCAATGGCTGGCCGTCTGGGATAGTCTGACTGACGCCCAGAAGGGTCAGGTCACTGAAATCGTCAAGGTTCGCCAGGCGCGCCACGACGAAATGAAGCAGAAGCGGATGCAACGCGGCGACGTTGCCCCGCCGCCCGCCACGGGCGCATAAGCAACACGGCCGATTAGGCCAAGACGCGGAGGCGGCATTTTCTTACAATGCCGCCTCTTCTCTTTGATTGCGTTGTGTCTCGATGGCCGATTTTCTAGATATCGAATCGTTGGACCTGGAAGCCCGTGGCGTTGCACGTCACGAGGGCAAGGTCATCTTCGTTCAGGGCGCCTTGCCCGGCGAACGGGTGACCTACACCCCGGTTCGTCAAAAACCGTCTTACGAAGTGGCCCGGGTCGACAAGATCCTGCGGCCGTCGCCGCAACGCACGACACCGCCCTGTCCCAACTTCGGCGTGTGCGGGGGCTGTTCGATGCAGCATCTGGAGCCGGCCGCCCAGATCGCCGTCAAGCAGCGCGTGCTCGAAGATGCCTTCTGGCATATCGGCAAACTGCGCCCGGACGTGGTGTTGGCGCCCATGCATGGGCCGTCCTGGGGCTATCGCTACCGGGCGCGGTGGTCGGTGCGCATGGTGCCGAAGAAGGGCGGCGTGCTGGTGGGTTTTCGTGAACGCAACGGCAGCTACGTAGTCGACATGCACGAATGCCTGGTGCTGCCGCCGCACGTGAGCGCACTCATCACGCCACTGCGCGCCATGCTGGGCACGTTGTCGGCACCGGATCGCAATCCCCAGATTGAAGTGGCGGTGGGCGACAAAGTCACCGTCTTGCTCTTGCGCCATCTCGTGCCGCTTACGGATGACGACCTGCGCATTCTGCGCGAATTTGCGCAGGGCCATGACGTGCAGTGGTGGCTGCAGTCCAAGGGCCCCGATACGGTGCACCCGCTGGAGCGCGAGCATGCCGACCAATTGGCCTACACCTTGCCGCAATTCGGCTTGCGCATGCCGTACCGGCCCACCGACTTCACCCAGGTCAACCATACCGTCAACCGCACGCTGATCCAGCGTGCGCTGGCGTTGCTCGAGGTCGAGCCCGACGATCGGGTGGCCGACATGTTCTGCGGGCTCGGCAACTTCACGTTGCCGCTGGCCACCGTGGCGCGCGAGGCCGTGGGTGTGGAAGGCAGCAAACCGCTGACCGACCGTGCACGGGAAGCCGCCGCGCTGCACGGCTTATCGGAACGTATCGATTTCTCGACGCTCAATCTTTTCGAAGTCGACGTTGAGTGGCTGCGCGGTCTGGGCAAGTTCGACCGCATGGTGATCGACCCGCCGCGCGAGGGCGCGCACGCGCTGTCGATCGCACTGGCTGCATTGGCGCCGGAAGAACGGCCCAAGCGCATCGTTTACGTCTCTTGCGCCCCTGGCACGTTGGCACGCGACGCTGCCATCCTCGTGCACGAGGGCGGGTATCGACTCAAGCAGGCCGGCGTGGTGAACATGTTCCCGCACACCGGGCACGTCGAATCGATCGCTGTGTTCGAGTAGACGCGCGCATCGCACGGCGCGGCCCACTCAGGACGCGTCCGTCGCGGGTGAGGGTGTTGCTGGACGTACCTGTGCAAAACGTACCTGTGCAGACCGTGCCTGTGCTGACCGTGCTGTGCAAACCGTGTCTATTTCAGGGCACTGGCGCCCGCCGCTGCAATCGCTTCATCATGATCGGGCGTATCGGCCGATACACCGATCGCGCCAACGATCTGTTCGCCCATTTTGATCGGCAGGCCGCCGCGCAGCAGCACGAAACCGCGCGCGGTAGCCAAGGCCGGCCGCGCACCGTTCACGGCGTTCTCGAGATCGGCGCTTGGCCGGCGAAACAACGCTGCCGTGCGAGCCTTGGCCGGTGCGAGTTCGACCCCGGCGGGTACCGCCGCATGATCCATACGCAGGGTGAGAATCGGCAGGCCGCTGCTGTCGGCGACCGAAATCACGCCCGGCCAGCCTTCCTGTTCCGCCTTGGCTTGGGCGGCGCGCACGATCTGCTGCGCCTGGGCAAGCGAAAGGCGCGGTTCAGCCGGAACGGCGGCAGGCGCGGCCATGGCATTGGGCGACAGCGTGACTGACGTCAACAGCGCCAATGCAGAGATAGCGTGAGAGATCGACTTCGAGTGGATCATGTTCAAGGTGCTCCAGAGTAGGGATGCACCCATTGGACCAAGATCCGGCATTAGGATCATTGCCCGTGATTTGGCCGATAATTAGGTTTTACCTAATCGACGTTGTAGGTCCCCGTGATCGAACTCAGACATCTGCGATATTTCCTTGAAGCTGCGCAACAACTGCATTTCGCCCGCGCGGCGGAGCGCCTTGGCATCGCCGCACCGACATTGACCGTGCAGATTCAGGAGATCGAACGCACGCTCGGCGCGTCGCTCTTTCTGCGCAGCAAGAGGGCGGTCGTACTCACCGCCGCCGGCGCAGCGTTCCGCATCGAGGCCGAGCAGGCGCTGCAGCGGTTCGAAGACGCGGTGGCGGCAGGAAAGCGCGCGGGGAAGGGCGAAGCCGGCAAACTCGATATCGGCTATGTGGGGTCGGCGGCGCTGGCGGGCACCTTGCAGACGGCCGTGCGATCCTTTCGTGCGGCATGGCCCGAGGTGCATGTTGATGTTCGAGAATTGTCGATGGCATCGTTGCCCACCTTGCTCAAAGCCGGCGATGTCGATGCGGCGTTTGTGCGCCTTCCCATGGCGTTACCCAAGCACATCGCCGCGCATGTGCTTTCGCGGGAGCGCTTCTGCGTGGCACTGCCGAGCGACCATCGGCTGGTCGACCAGCCAGGCAGTGTGCGGGCGTCGGCACTCAAGGACGAATGGTTTTTGATGCCGGAGCAAGAGAACGGCACCTGGGCCGTCGCGCGGCGCGGTCGGTTCACGCCGCAGATCGCCGGCCGGCCGGGCAGCCTGATGACGGTTCTCACGCATGTATCGCTTGGACGAGGCATTTCGGTCCTGCCGGACGTGGTGATCGGGCGCATCGTGCTGCATAACGTCGTGTTCAAGCCGCTTGCAGGCGCGCCCCTCTTTTCAGAGCTGGCCATGCTGCATCGGCAAGAGCGCAACAGCCCGGTGACCGACAATTTTCTGCGTCACATCGTTTAGCGTAGCGGGCCGGGGATGCGGAGCGGTGTTCGGCGAGAAGTGGAGGTGGCGATGGGGCGTGCGCGGCGCTTGCGCGCGCCGGACGTGCGGCGTCTTGCGTCAGGGCGTCCAAAGCGCCTTCGCGCCCGGCAGGTCGAGGTGCGTGAGATACAGGCGCAGATCGAACTCGTACTGGTGGTAATTGGGTTCCATCAGTTCGCACAACTTGTAGAACGCCTTGTCGTGGTGCTTCTCTTTCAGGTGCGCCAACTCATGCACGGCGATCATCTTCAGGAAGGCTTCGGGTGTTTCGCGAAAAACCGACGCAACGCGAATCTCGTGCTTGGTCTTCAGTTTGCTGCCTTGCACCCGGGAGATGGTGGTGTGCTGCCCCAAGGCATGCGCGATCACCTGCAACTTGCTGTCGAACGCCACCTTGTTGACCTGCGCGCCGTTGCGGATATACGTGTTCTTCAAATCCATCACATAGGCATAAAGCGCACGATCGTTGCGCACACCATGCGCGTCGGGATAGCGCTGCTGCAGCATGTCGCCCAGCTTGCCGGCATCGGTCAGCGCGCGCACCTTGTTCTGAAGCTCGTCGGAGTACCCGAGTAGGTATTTCATATCGCTCGATTTAGGACTGCCATGACTCGTGCGGGTAAGGGCGAGGCCGCTTGATAACCGCATCAGTGTCAAACTTGGGTAAAACGCACGCGTCATGTCTAATGGGTGATTCATGCCAGCCGGCATGCCGGGCGAGCCAAACACGCCTGACGCACCCTCAATGCACGATTGACGCCGATGCCGCTACAAACCTTGCGCGCCCACCCCCGGTTGACTGCAGCCGCAGGCATCTTGATCGCCTCGATCGGCATCCTGCTAGCTTGCGGCGTGCGCCCTACGCAGGCAGTGTTGCTCGGGTTCGACGGCACCGCCATCGTCTATCTGGTCACGGTGGCCTACTATTTTAATCGTTCAACGCCCGACACGATGCGCGGCGCAGCCGCGACACAGGCGGTGGGGCGCTGGGCCATCCTGTCGTCCAGCGTCTTGCTGACCGCCGTGGTGCTGATTGCGCTCGGGCTCGAACTCCATGCCAGCAAAGGCGGCAGCGTCCTCGATATTGTGTTGGGCACCAGCAGCATCCTGCTGTCGTGGCTTTTCATGAACTCGATCTTCGCCATGCATTACGCGCACGGGTACTACGGCAATCTGGGAGCGGCGCACCGGGGGCTGGATTTCCCGGGTGAGGAGGAGCCCGATTATTGGGATTTCACCTACTTCGCCGTGGTGATCGGCATGACGTTCCAGGTGTCCGATGTTCAGATCACGAGCCGGCATCTGCGCCGCATGGCCTTGCTACACGGTGTGATTGCGTTCTTCATGAATGTCTTCATCATTGCCATGACGGTGAATATCGTTGCGGGCCAGGCGTGAAGCAGCATTTTCCTTAACCGACCCAATCGAGTAACGCATGACGCAACCTTTTGTTCCCCCGTCGTACGGCTTGGCCCGCGACGTGATGTGGGCCACGGCCGATTTATGCGACGCATTGCGCGGCGTGCCGGATGCCGGGCTGCGGATCCTGCCGACCGGCTTTCACGCGTTCGGCGGACGTCCCTGGTACTTCGGTGAGGTAGCGCTCGCCGTCGTGCCCCAATCCAATGGTGCAATGTCGTTGGCCGACATTCTGGGCACACCGGGACAAGGCCGGGTGCTGATCGCCGAGGGGCGCGGCAACCCGCAGCATGCCATTTTGGGCGATCGCATGGCGGCACTCGCCGTACAAAACGGCTGGGCCGGCGTGATCGTGCACGGCTATGTGCGCGACACCAAGGATCTGATTCGCATGCCGGTCGGCATCCACGCGCTGGGCACACGACCCAACCGGGCAGATGAGATGCCACCCGCAGACATCGCCTCGCATGTGGAGATCGGCGGTATCACCGTGCGTGCGGGCGATTGGGTGTATGCCGATGGCGACGGCATTATTCTGCTGGCGCGCCGGCACACCGAATTTCAATCGGGTAGCCCTGGCGCGTAGCGTCATGTGCGCGGTGAGGATCGCGCTGTTGCCGCAAGCGTTGGCCGCGTTGGCCAGGCGGGGCGCGCTATCCTTTCTCCGTCTCTTCCAACAACCAGTCCCGAAACGCCGCGATCGCGGGGATACCGAGTTTCTCGGGTGGCGTAAAAAAATAGTAGCCCGCGCCGGTGTTGAAGGGCAGATCGAAGGCGGCCTGCAGATCGCCGCGCTCGATGTCGTCCTCCACCAGAAAGGTGGGCAGCAAGCCGACCCCGATGCCGGACGCCACCGCTTGAATCAAGTGCGTGGTGAGCTCGAACTGCGCACCCAGCCGCATCGATTTCAACGGTAGATCCTGCGCCAGAAACCAGCGTTGCCATACTTCCGGGCGGGCGGCCACCTGCAACAGCAGATGCTGCGCCAGGTCCTTGGGCGAGTGCATGGGGTGCGCCGCGGCCATGGCGGGACTGATCACCGGCAGCACTTCTTCGTCCATCAAATGGTAGGACACCAGTCCCGGCCACGTGCCGTCGCCCACCGCAATCACGGCGTCGATGCCGGCCAGATCGAGATCGAACTGCGTCACGCGCGCATGCAGGTGCACCAGGATGCCGGGATGCTTGGCGTAGAAGCCATTGAGACGCGGCATCAGCCATTTGGCGGTAAAGGTGGGCAGGGCCGCCAGATGCAGCGATCCGCGGCCGGCGCGATACGCAATGGCTTGCAACGACGCGCTGCGGATGCGCTGCAGCGCACCGCCAAGTTCGCGTTGATACAGCGCGCCCGCTTCGGTGAGCATGATACGGCGTTTTTCGCGCTTGAAGAGCGGCACCTCGAGCAAGTCTTCCAGCGCCTGTACCTGACGGCTGACGGCGCTTTGCGTGAGCGATAGTTCGACTGCAGCCCGCGTGAAGCTCAGGTGCCGCGCGCTCGCCTCGAACGCCAGCAGTAACGACATGGATGGGGTGAGGCGGCGAGGATTCATGCGGTAGCGGTGAAAGTCGAGAATGCATCAACATCATGCTTTGGCGTCATGGTTCAAGCGCATTATCGCCCAGTTATGCGCCGATCTCGGCATACATCATTCATAAAGCGAATGATTAGGGCGAGAAATTTACGTTTTTCAAGCGCAACTGCGGCCACCATAATGACAACTCGAAAATACGATTGCGCGTCCGCGCAGTACCCGCGCCGCACCCGCACACCACCACCAGGAGACCAGACCGCATGACCGCCACGGATCACGACGCATTGGCGCGAGCGCTGAGCGCTGCATTGGGCGATGCCGTCCGCTTTGACGACGGTCATCGCGCTGTGTATGCCTCGGATGCCTCGAACTATCGCCAGGTGCCGATCGGTGCCGTCGTGCCGCGCTCGATCGATGACTTCGTCACCGGCATCACGATCTGCGCGCAGCATGAAGCGCCGGTATTGATGCGCGGCGGCGGCACGTCGATGAACGGCCAAACCGTCAATCATGCCGTGGTGTTCGATCTCTCACCGTTTTGCGCGAACATCCTTGCACTCGATCCCGAAGCAGGCACCGCGCTGGTCGAACCCGGCGTGGTGTGCGACAGCTTGCGCGATGCGGCCGAAGTGCACGGCCTGACGTTTGCGCCCGATCCGTCGACGCATAGCCGCTGCACGCTGGGCGGCATGATCGCGAACAATTCTTGCGGACCGCATTCGGTGATGGCGGGCAAGACGCTGGAGAACGTTGAAGCGCTTGAAGTCATGACCTACGACGGTGCCCGGTTCTGGGTGGGACCGACGTCTGAGGCCGAGCTCGAGGCGATCATCGCCGCGGGCGGCAGGCAGGGCGATATCTATCGCCGATTGCGCGATTTGCGCGACCGGTACGGCGATCTGATTCGCGGCAAATTTCCAAACATCAAGCGGCGGGTGTCGGGCTACAACCTCGACCAGTTGCTGCCCGAAAACGGCTTCAATGTGGCGCGCGCCCTGGTGGGTACCGAAGGCACCTGTGCGACCACACTGCGCGCCCGCGTGCGGCTGGTGAAAAGTCCGTCGCAGCGTGTGGTGCTGGTGTTGGGTTTCGACGATATCTACGTCGCCGCCGATGCGGTGCCGGAGTATCAACGGTTTGCGCCGATTGCCATCGAGGGTCTGGATCGCGCGATCATTCGCGGTTTGCAGGCGCGCAATCTGGCGCAGGCCGAGATCGATCTGCTGCCGCCGGGCGATGCCTGGGTGATGGTGGAGTTCGGCGCTGACGATCTGAATGAGGCCACGGCGCAAGCCCAGCGCGCCGCCGATTACTTTGCGGCGCGGCCTGCCGGCCCACGCCCATCGACGTGGGTGATCGCCGATCCGGCGATGCAGAAACGGGTGTGGTCGATCCGGGAGAACGGCGCCTCGGCCACGCAGTTGTCCATCGATCCCGCGATTCCGGATCCGCAGGTGGGATGGGAAGACGCCGCGGTCGACCCGCATCGATTAGGCGAGTACCTGAGGGCCTTTCAAGCGCTGGTCGACCGCTATGGCTATCAAACCTCGTTGTTCGGCCACTTCGGCGATGGCTGCGTGCATGCGCGCATCACGTTCAACGTACGCACGGTTGAAGGGGTAGCGACCTTTCGCGCGTTCTTGCGCGAGGCCGCGCAACTGGTGGTGGACTGTGGCGGTTCGCTCACGGGCGAACATGGCGATGGCCAGGCAAAGGCCGAGTTCCTGCCGATCATGTTCGGCGAGGAACTGATGGAGGCGATGCGCGAATTCAAGCGTATCTGGGACCCCACCAACCGCATGAATCCGGGCAAGGTGATCGATGCCTACCGCGTCGATGAGAACCTGCGCATGGGGCCCACCTACAAGGTGGTGAACGTCCATACGCGGTTGAACTTTCGCAGTGCCGAAGGCGACGGCTTTCAACGGGCGATCGAGCATTGCGTGGGCATGGGCAAATGCCGCAGCGGCAAAGGCAGCACCATGTGCCCGAGTTACCGTGCCACCCGCGACGAGCGGTTCTCCACGCGCGGACGCTCGCGCCTGTTCTGGGAGATGCTGCAGGGCGATGTGATCAAGGACGGCTGGCAGAGCGAACCGGTGAAGGAAGCACTGGATACGTGTCTGTCGTGCAAGGGATGCCGCAGCGATTGCCCCACCCATACCGATATGGCCTCGTACAAGGCGGAGTTTCTTTCGCATTATCACGAAACGCATCGCCGGCCGCGCCAGGCGCTGACGATGGGCCGCATCGGCGACTGGGCACCGCTCGCCGCGCGCGCGCCTTGGCTGGCCAATCTGTTGACGCAAACGCCGGGGCTCTCGGCGATTGCGAAACGGGTCGGGGGCGTGGCGGCCGAACGCGTCATGCCGAAGTTTGCGGCGCGGTCGTTTCGCCGGCGCGACCGCAAACGGGTTCGGCGCACCGATACGCCCAGTAAAGTGATCCTGTGGGTCGATACCTTTTGCGAGCATTTTCATCCCGAAGTGGCCACGGCCGCGGTGGAAGTGTTGGGCCACGCCGGATTCGACGCGGTGCAACCGACCACACCGCTGTGCTGTGGTCGGCCGCTCTACGATTTCGGCTACCTGGACCTGGCCCGCGAGAAGCTGCGCCGGATCGTGGATGTGGTGGGGCAACAACTCGATGCGTCGCCCGAAGCGCCCATCGCCGTGGTCGGATTGGAGCCCGGCTGTATGTCGGTCTTCAAGGATGAGTTGTTGAAGCTGTTTCCCGACGATCCGGCGGCGCGCCGATTGTCCGAAAGTGTGTGGCTGCTGGGCGATTTCCTGCACAGCCACGGCTATGTGCCGCCCACGCTCGATGCCACGGTGATGGTGCATGCGCATTGCCATCAAAAGGCGCTCTTCGGCTCGAAAGGCGATCACGCCTTGCTTCTCGCCTTGGGGGCGCGCACCACCCACCTGGACAGCGGTTGCTGCGGCATGGCCGGCTCATTCGGCTTCAACCCGGATCACGTCGGCATTTCGAAAGCGGTAGGGGAGCTCGTGCTGCTGCCGGCCGTGCGTGCCGCGAGTGACGATACTGTCGTGCTCACCAACGGCTTCAGCTGCCGCGAACAAATACGACAAGGCACAGGGCGCGAAGTGATGCATCTGGCCGAATTGCTGCAATGGGCGCATCGCCTGCAGGCCGGCGCGGTGGATCCGTCTGGCAAAATCAAACGAGCAGTATCTCAACAACACCTGGAGACAACACCATGAGCAAACTACGCGGCGTTTACGCCCCTGTGGTCACCCCGTTTCACGCCAACCTCGATCCCGACACCGAACGATTCGTTGCGCATTGCCGTTGGCTGGTCGACAACGGGGCGGGTCTGGCGATCTTCGGCACCAACTCGGAAGCCGCCTCGCTGTCGGTGGCCGAACGCCTGGCGTTGACGGATGCGTTGCTGGCCGCAGGCGTGCCCGCCACCAAGCTCATGCCGGGTACCGGCTCCTCGTCGTTGACGGATGCCGTGACGCTTACGCGCCATGCCGTCGCGGCGGGCGCTCCGGGCGTGCTGGTGCTGCCGCCGTTTTTCTACAAGGGTGTGTCCGACGAGGGGCTCTTCGCCTACTACTCGGAAATCATCGAGCGCGTGGCCGACGACAACCTGGCCATCTATCTCTATCACATTCCGCAGATGTCCTATGCGCCCATCTCCCTGGCGTTGATCGAGCGCCTGCTCAAGCGGTATCCCAAGGCGATTGCGGGTGCCAAGGATTCGTCGGGCGATTGGGATAATTCCAAGGCGATGATCGATGCCTTCGCCGCAGACGGCTTTGGCGTGTTTCCCGCCAGCGAGTCGTTCCTGTCGCGCGCCATGCCGCTGGGTGCGGCGGGCTGCATCAGCGCCACGGTGAATGTGAACCCGGCGGAAATTTTCGCGTTGTTCAAGGGATGGGACGGCAGCGAAGGCACGGCGCTGCAAGCGAAAGCCGATGCGGTTCGCAAGATCTTCCAGGCCACGCCGATGATTCCGGCCATGAAGTATGTGGTATCGCAAGCCTCGGGTGTGGAAGACTGGAAGGTCGTGCGTCCGCCGCTCGTCAAGCTGGACGAGCAAGCGGGCAGCGCATTGATGACGAGCCTGAAGGCCGTGGATTACCGCATCGAGGGTTATCCGCGCAGCTAGGCGGCTGGTGCGAGAGATGCGGTTGGCGCGCGAAAGCTCATGCGGCATGCGCGCGCCCGCGTGGGCACGCGTGCCTCAGAACTTGTGCTGCAGACCCACGCTCAGGCGGCGTTGGTCGCGCGCGTCGCCGGTATCGTGGTCGATGGTATCCACGTAATTGGCCAGCACGTAGGCGAACGTGCGGGTGGAGAGCGAGTGGCGATAAGCCAGGCCGCTCACGCGCGTTTTCGACTGGGTGGCATGTTGATAGCTGGCGAGCACTTCGCCCACCGCACCCACCGGCACCGAGACGCCGGCGGTATATACCCGGTCATCGTGATGGCCGGCCTCGACGAAATGCTCTGTACTGCTCTGGTTCAGGCCGCGCTGGTCGTTGAATCCCGCATGCACCTTGACGATCTCGAAATCGTAGGCGGCACCGATCTCCAGGTTGCGCGTGCGGCGGGTCGCGCCGTCGGCACCGGCGGCAGGTCGCAGCATGTCGTAGGTCGCGACGAGTTCGAGCGGCCCATCCGCATATCGCAACCCCGACGTGATGACGCGGTTGTTCCGATCGGTGCGAAACGCGCCGGGATCGACGGCGAAACTGTAGCCCACCGCTGCCTGAAAGCCGCTGATCGCGGGCGACTCGTAAAGCACGGTATTGTCCATCCGGCCGCCACTGCCGAAATCGCCCTGGTCGTAGCCGAAGGTGGTGCCGGCCGCGTTTTCGGACCATGACACACCGAACGGGCTTGCCACCTCGGCGCCCCAGGCGCGGCCAAGCACTTCCTGGCGGCCAAGCGTGATGCCGCCCGCGTCGCCTTCGATCCCTACCGTCGCCTGGCGGCCGTAGAGGCGGTCTTGTTCGGAACGGCCATCGACGCCGGAAAACCCGCCTTCCAGCCTGAACGTGGCCTTGTAGCCGCCACCCAGATCTTCCGTGCCGCGCAGACCGAATCGGGATTGATTCGCCAGGCCGCTATCCACACCCGTGCGGGTACCGGATCCATTGATCTTCTGAAACGATATGCCTTGGTCGATCAGACCGTAGAGCGTGACGGCGGTGTCGGCGTGTGCCGCCGCGCCGACGCCTGCGAAGGCGGTCACCAGGAGGGCACGCACGCCGGGCGTCTTGAAAAGAGTGATCACAACAACGTTTTCCACGATAGTCGCCTGGGATCAGGCGAGCGCGAGGCACTCTAGCAGCTTGTGCAACGACGCGATGTGACCGTGGGTTGCCGAGTCAGGCAGCGTGCAAGCTGATCGCGCGCGCGGCGCGAATCACCAGCGGCCCCAGATCGCGGCGTGCGCCGGCCAGCGTCCAGCGGGGCTTGGGCACCGAAATATTCACGGCCGCGATGGGCGCGCCCGTGTCGTCAAGTACCGCGGCGGCCACGTTGATATCGGCCTGATAAAACTCCTCGTCGGCATAGGCATATTGTGCGTCGCGGGCTTCGATCACAAAGTCGCGCAACACGGCAATATCGGTCGTGGTGCGCGGGGTGTGCCGCTGCAAGGCCAGGTGCTGCAGTTTGGCATCCAGCGCCTCGTCGGAAAGATGCGCCCACAGCGCACGGCCGGAGGCTGACGACGAGCAGGGGATGCGCGTGCCCACAGGCATGTAGACGGGAATGTGCTTGGCGGTGGCCACGCGCATCACGAACACCATGTTGTCTTCCGCGTCGGGCACACCCAGGTTCACGATCTCGCCGCATTCCTGGTTGAGGTGATGCAGGACCGCATGGGCGCGCTGAAAGAGCGGCGTCTGATAGAGATAGCTATAGCCGAGCGCCACTGCTTTGACGGTGACGCGATAGCGTTTGGTGCGCACATCGCGCGTAAGGTAGCCCGCCTGTTCGAGCGTATAGGCCACCCGTTGGGCCGAGCCCATCGTGATATCCGACACCTGCGCAATCTCTTGCAGGTTCATGCTTTCGCTGTGGCGAAAGGCTTCCAGGACGACCAGCCCTTTTTCAAGCGACTGAATCAATAGCGCCGAACCGGCCATCGCGACTCCGTGGTGACTGCATGAGCGCCACATGGTGGGTTGAACAGGTTGCGAGCCCGATGGTAGCACTCGATCGGGTAGGGGTTGAACACGCGTTTTACTCGAAGAACGCCCGGTACCCACCCGCGTTCGCTTCAGTGATCGCGAAGGCAGGATGCGCGGGTTCTCGCGCATTGACCCCTCAATGACCTAGGCGTATAAATATCGCACAGCATTTTATTATTATCGAATAGCGATAACTTGAGTAGGTCGTTCATCGTCGTCGCTCGCCGCGATGCATTGGGGCGACAACATCGAGCAACGACGCCAAGCGATGACTTCGCGCGACAAGTCAGCGCGACGACTGTAAACGACGACTCGAGCGATAACTCAGGGCGATGACTTGACGTGAGGCCTTACTTGCGCGTTTTCTCCGAATCCCGGCACAGTGCGTCGTCCGACGCGCCCGACGTCGACGTCGGTTCGAGGTTGCCTTCACCGGCCGACGACAGCGCCGCCGGCGCCGCGCCATCCTCGTCGTGCTCGTCTCCCAAACCAGCGTTGGACGCTGCGGCGCTCGGTGCGCTTCCCACGGCTGTTGACGTGGTGATCATCGGCGGCGGCATCATCGGCATCAGCACCGCCTACGCCTTGGCGAAAGCCGGGGTGAGCGTTTGTGTATGTGAAAAGGGTCGCCTGGCCGGCGAACAATCGTCGCGCAATTGGGGTTGGGTGCGCACGCTAACCCGGGATGTGGCTGAAGTGCCTCTGGCGATGCGCACCAATGCCATGTGGGCGGACATCCAGGCACGCGCAGACGTGGGCTTTCGGCGCACCGGTCTGCTGTATCTGCAGGAGAACGACGCGGATGCGGCTGCGCACGCGAAGTGGATCGCTGCCGCCCGCGATCATGGCCTGGACGCCACCCTCCTGACGCGTGACGCTGCTGCGCGCCATCTGCCGCCTTCATCGCGCGCGTGGACCGGCGCGATGTTCAGCGCATCCGATGGCGTGGCCGAGCCGCAACGCGCCACGCAGGGCATTGCCGGCCTGGCCCAGGACTTGGGTGCCAAAGTGTTCGAACGCTGTGCGGTGCGCGGTATCGAGTCGTCTGCCGGGCATGTCACCGCCGTGATCACCGAGCGCGGGGTGGTGCGCACGCAAGCCGTGGTGATCGCCGGCGGCGCCTGGTCAAGACTCTTCTGCGGCAACCTCGGGGCGGATTTTCCGCAACTCAAGGTGCGCGGTTCGGTGCTGCGCACGGCTCCCTTCGAGGCACCCTTGCATGCCGCCGTCAACGGCAAGGATTTCACGTGCCGCAAGCGCGGCGATGGCGGCTATACCGTCTCGCAGTTCGGCGCGTCGATGGCCGACGTGGTGCCGGACAGCTTTCGCCTGATGCATCACTTCGGTCGCGCCTGGCTGGCCAATCGCGAATTCGTGCGGCTGCGATTCGGTAAACGATTCTTCGAAGAATTGCGCACGCCGCGCCGCTTCGCGGTGGATCGCGAGACGCCTTTCGAGCGTTGCCGGGTGCTGGATCCGGCGCCGTCGGCCAAGGGCGTCAGCCAGGCGTGGGCCCGGCTTATCGAAACCTTTCCCGTATTCGGCCAGGCACGCATTGCACAGTCGTGGGCCGGGTATATCGACGTCACGCCGGATGCGCTGCCGGTCATGTCGGCCGTGCCGCATCACGCCGGGCTCTTCCTGGCGTCGGGATTCTCGGGCCATGGCTTCGGTATCGGACCGGCGGCGGGCGAATTGATGGCAAATCTGGTGCAGGGCAATGCATTGGGCGTGGATGCCGCCCCGTTCCGTTTTGGGCGATTTTCTCGCTTCGGCGCTCAGAAGGCATAACGCGCGCGCGGGCGTTGGCATGCAACAGCGTTGCGGCTGGCAACCTATGACGAGTGGCGTCTCGATTTGAACAGGAGGTAAGTCATGTCCATGGCAGTGATGACGATCGATATCTTGAATTCAACGCGCCGCCGCGCGCTGCGCTGGGTGAGCCACCTGGCGCTGGCGAGCATGGCGTTCGCCGGCCTGTCGGGTGCGGTGCATGCCTCGGACCCCTGGCCCACCAAGCCCATCAAGCTGGTGGTGGGCTATCCGCCGGGCGGTGGTACCGATACGGTCGCGCGCCTGATCGCCCAGCAGTTTTCGAAGACGCTGGGGCAGCAGGTGGTGGTCGAGAATCGTCCCGGCGCCAGCAGCACCATCGCCACTCAGCAGGTGGTGCGGGCCGAGCCCGACGGGTATACGTTGCTGTTCGCCACCGCATCGCCACTGACCGGAGCGCCGCTGACGATGAAGGGCCTGCAATACGATCCGATCAAGGATCTTGCCCCGATCACACTGGTCGGCAACGGTCCGTTCATCATGGTGGCCCACCCGGCGTTTCCGCCCAACAATCTGGCCGAGCTGATTGCCTATGCGCGCGCCCATCCCGGCGAAGTGAACTATGCGTCACCCGGCAACAGCACGGCCAATTACTTTTTTACCGAATTGCTCAACATGGATGCCAAGATCGATACGGTCAATGTGGCCTACAAGGGGAGCGCCGCGTTGGTGAACGATCTGATGGGCGGGCATGTGCAATACACGCTCGAAACGCCGGGCACGACATTGCCATTGATTCGCGAAGGCAAGCTCAAGGCGATCGCGCTGTTGAATGACGAGCGGCTTGCCAAGGCGCCGGACGTACAAACCACGGTAGAGGCGGGCTATCCGCAACTGGTGGGCGGCTCGTGGTACGGCATTCTCGCGCCGGCCGGCACGCCACGCCCGATCATCGACGCCGTGCAGCAGGCCACGGTGAAAGCGCTGCAATCGCCTGAAGTGCGTCACGCGATGGACGAGCGCGATGTGCTGATCAAGGGCACGACACCCGAGGCCTTTGCCGCCTTCATCGATGCCGAATACAAGAAGTGGCAGGACGTGACCCAGCGTCTGGGCATCGTGCCGCAGTAATCGACAGGAGACAGTCATGCATGCAACACAGCGCACCGACGATCTGACGCAAGGCAGCGCACCGCTGGCGATGCGACCCACGTTGGCCGGCTTGAATCACATGATTTCGGCGGGGCACTATCTGGCCACGCAAGCCGGCATGAATATCCTGCAGGCCGGCGGCAACGCGATCGATGCCGGGGTGGCCGCCGGTATCGCCCTGGGCGTGGTGCAAAGCGATATCGTCAACTTCGGCGGCGTGGCACCATGCCTGGTCTATCACGCCGACACGCAGAAGGTGTGGAGCATTTCAGGGTTGGGCTATTGGCCGCGCGCCGCGACGCTCGATCTGTTTCTCAAGGACCATGGCGGCAAGATCCCGGCGGGGGTGTTGCGCACCGTTATCCCGGCGGCGCCGGATGCGTGGATCACGGCACTGGAGCGCTTCGGCACCCTGTCATTCGGCGACGTGGCCGCAGCCGCCATCGGTTACGCCCGCGACGGCTTTGTCATGTATCCGCTCATGGCCGAAGTACTGGCCGATCATGCGCAGGATTACGGTCGCTGGGCGTCGAGCGCCGCGGTATATCTGCCCGATGGCCGCCCGCCCGCAGCGGGCGATATTTTCCGGCAGACTGATCTTGCCCGCACATTGCAATACATGGCCGACGAAGAGCGGGCGCATGCCGCAGCGGGCCGGGCGGCCGGCCTGGTCGCTGCGCGCCACGCCTTCTATCGCGGGGATATCGCCAAAAGCATCGTGGATTTTCATCGGGCCGAAGGCGGCCTCGTCACCCACGACGATCTGGCCAACTTCGCCGTGGACGTCGAGCCGGCATTGTCCACCGATTTTCGCGGCACGCACCTCTACAGTTGCGGCTTCTGGTGCCAGGGGCCCACCTTGCTGCAGATGTTGAACATTCTGGAATCGCGCGATGTGGCGGCGTTGGGCCACAATTCGGCGGCGTACGTGCACCTGCTTACCGAAACCATCAAGCTCGCCTTCGCGGACCGCGAGGCCCATTACGGCGATCCGCGCTATCGCGACATTCCACAGGCGGCGTTGCTGTCGAAGGCCTATGCATTGGATCGGCTGGGATTGATCAGCGACGACCGCGCATTGCCCGACATGCCGTCGCCGGGTGAACCGGGGTTGTACGACGGCCGAGCGGTATACAGCGACAGGCCCGAAGACCGGGCACGCACCGATCCCCGCCTGGATACGTCCTACGTGGCCGTGGTGGATCGCCATGGCAATGCCTTTTCGGCCACGCCCAGCGATGGGTCGTACAACTCGCCGATCATTCCCGGCACGGGCCTTTGCGCGTCGGGCCGCGGCAGCCAATCATGGGCCGAGGCTGGTCATCCTTGTGCAATCGCGCCAGGTCACCGCCCGCGTCTTACCCCCAATCCCTCGCTGGCCATCCGGCCGGGTGAATATGTGATGCCCTTCGGCACACCCGGTGGTGACGTGCAATGTCAGGCGATGCTGCAGACGTTTCTCAACGTGGAAGTGTTCGGCATGGATCTCCAGGCGGCCATCGAAGCCCCACGCTTTGCGACCTTCAGTTTTCCGTCGTCGTTCGAGCCGCATAATGTGCAGCCCGGGCGATTGATGCTGGAGGACCTGATCGCACGCCACGTAGGGGACGCGTTGAACGAGAAGGGCCATGCCGTGCAGTGGTGGCGCGATCGCAACTGGCGCGCCGGGGCGATGTGTGCCGTCAGACATGATCTGACGACGGGCATTCGCTGGGGTGCGGCCGACCCCCGCCGGCCGGCCTATGCAGCGGGGTGTTGAGGCAGCGGGCTAATCGACTGAAAGATGGGCCTGCTCGACCAGCACCTTCCATTTGGCCACTTCGCTTTTGACCGTGTCGCGTAATGCCTGGGGCGTGCTGGTGTCCACCTGGGCACCTTGCTCTTCGACGCGCTTGACGACCTCTTTGTCCGCCAGCGCGATGTTCATGTTCTTGTTCAAGAGGTCGACGACGGCCGGTGGCGTATTGGCCGGCGCAAACAGGGCATACCACTGGGTCACCTCTACGCCGCCGATGCCGGCTTCGGCCATCGTCGGCACATCGGGCAGAATGGCGGCGCGCGTGGGGCCGGCGATGGCCAGCGCGCGCAGCTTGCCGTTGACGATGCTGGGGTAGGCCGAGAACAGGCTGGGAAACATCACTTGCGTTTGTCCGGCCATCGTGTCGGCCATGGCGGGGCCGGATCCTTTGTATGGGATATGCATCAGGTGCGCACCGCTTGCCACCTTGAAGAGTTCGGCGGTGAAGTGGGGCGCGGTACCGTTGCCGGCCGACGCGTAGTTCAGTTCATCAGGCTTGGCCTTGCTGGTGGCCACCAGATCGGCCACCGAGCCTGCCTTGACCTTCGGATTCACCACCATCACCGTGGGCGAATGGCCGATCATGCCAATGGGTGCGAAGTCTTTCAGCGGGTCGTAGCGCAGCGATTGCAGCGCCGGATTCATTCCGTGCGTGCCGATATAGCCCATGAGGATCGTGTAGCCGTCGGCGGGTGCGCGCGCTACCTGCTCGGATGCGATAGCGCCATTGGCACCGGCCTTGTTCTCGACGATCACGGTCTGGCCCATCAGGGTGGACATCTTCTGACCCAACACGCGTGCGATCGCGTCGTTGCCGCCGCCGGGCGCGGTGGGCACGATCATCGTGATAGGGCGCCCGGGATAGGCGGCGCGAGCATCACCGGCTGCAGCCAGCTGAGCGCCGACGAATGCCAGCGTGGTGACGCCCAGCATCAATGCCTGCGAGCCGACGCGCCGGCGCTTGAGTGTGGCCGCGCGGGCAGCGATGGGCGGATGAGCAATGCGGGAAGGGATGTTCATGAGGTTGTCTCCTGTCTTGTGTTTTCTTGAGCGATGCCGAACGGGCATCGCGGGCACTACGCGTGAAGCACGTGATCCGGTACGAATAGCGTGCCTTCGAAGATTTTTCGGGCGGTGCGCACGAGGCTGGCTTGAACCAGTGCGATCTCGCCGCCTTTCGAGGCAAGTTCCACATCCACGTGAATGCTGCCCGCAGGATGCAGCACCGTGACTCGACGCGCGCCGGGCGCCGCCGCAATGCGGGCATCGGTGGCGACGGTGTGGGGCAGCAGCAGGGCGGCGGCCACGCCGATCGCACCGGTGACGGCGTGCGAGCGGTGGCAGCGCTTGGGCGTGAAGTAACGCGAGTACACCGTTCCTGCGGTCGGGCCCGGTGCCACGATCACGGGCTTGGGCAACACACTGTCGGTGACGTCGCCCAATCCCATGCGTGCGCCCGCTTCCAGCCGGATCGCTTCGAGCCGCGCCAGCAGTTTGGTGTTGGCGTCCAGCGCGGCCGGTGTTTCGTCGCCACGCAATCCCAGTTGGTGGGCGTGGATGATCACCATGACCTGCGCGGCATCGATGCAGGTCACGTCGATGCCGTCGATGGTATCGATACGATTACCCGTGGGAAAGACGTGCCCGGTGACGCCGCCCCAGGCGTCGAGGAAATCCAGGAGCACCGGCGCCGCGGTACCCGGCACGCCGTCGATATGCACATCGCCCTCGTATTGCACACGATCGCCATGAGTGCTCACTTTCACGTCGATGCGCGCCTGCGTATTGACGTTGAAGACCCGCACACAAGTGGTGTTCCGGCCGGCATGCCGATGCTGCCCACCGAGGGGCACGAGGCCTTGCTCGATGGCGAAAGGACCTACCCCGGCCAGCATGTTGCCGCAGTTGGGCCGAGTATCCACCCGCGCTTCGTCCACGCTGACCTGTGCAAACAAATAGTCCACATCGCATTCGGGACGGGTAGATCGCGAGACGATGGCCACCTTGCTGGTAAGCGAGTTGCCGCCGCCCAGGCCGTCGACCTGCAGTTCGTTGGGAGAGCCCAGTGCGGCAAGCAACGTGCGATCGCGCAACGCGAGATCGGCCGGCAGCCAGTCGCTGAGGAAGAAGGGGCCGCGGGAGGTGCCGCCGCGCATAAGCACACAAGGTATCGAGGTCGTCATGAAACGCATGATCGGCGTGATCGATAATTCTGTGAATTGCATGTTTCGGATGTATTGATGCAACCAACAAAAGAATAGAATGACGCGACAGTGACCGGCGTGGAGCTATTCATGACCCAGAAATTCGATCTGGCCGATATGCAGGCCTTTGCGGCGGTGGCCGAATTGCAGAGTTTTCGTGCAGCCGCCGAGGCGATTCATCTTTCACAGCCGGCGTTCAGCCGGCGTATCGACAAACTGGAAGAAGCGCTGGGGGTCCGGCTGCTGGATCGAACGACCCGGCGCGTTACGCTGACAGCCGTCGGCCGTGATTTTGCACGCAAGACCCGCCAGTGGCTCGACGATCTGGATGGCATGCTGCTGGGCCTGGGCGACGTGGCGGCATCGCGCATGGGCGAGGTAACGATCGCGTGCGTGCCCTCGGCGGTGTATTACTTCCTGCCGCAGGTGATGAAGCAGTATCACGAGCAATTCCCGCGCATTCGTGTGAAGGTGCACGATGCAAGCGCGAATGAAGTGCTGGTTGCCGTGGCGCAAGGCGACGCCGATTTCGGACTGAACTTTCTGGGCAGCCAGGAGGCCGATATCGAATTCAAGACGGTGCTCACCGAGCGCTTCGTCGTGGCGTGCCGACGGGATCATCCGCTGGCGCGCAAACGCAAGGTGACCTGGGCCGAGCTCAGTCGCTACGATTTCGTGTCGGTGGGCAAAACGTCAGGCAATCGCATGCTGATGGATCTGGCGCTCGCCAACGCACCCAACCGTCCGCAATGTCTGTTCGAAGCCAATCACGTGACCACGTTACTGGGGATGGTGGAGGCGGGTCTGGGTATCGCTGCGGTGCCGCGCCTGGCCATGCCGGCGCAAGAGCATGCCACGTTGGCCAGTGTGCCCCTGGCCGATCCCGTCATCGCGCGCCAGATGGGGTTGATCAAGCGCCGGGGCAGGTCGCTGTCGCCCGCGGCGCAGCAGCTCTACGACTTGCTGGCCGAGATGCGGGCCGTCAGGCCGCGCAGGAAAGCGGCCGGTGCGCCGCCGTAGATCGCCGTGCTGTGCGTCAATACGATCTTGGCAAGCCCAGCACTTTCTCCGCGATGAAGCACATGATGAGCTGCGGGCTGACCGGTGCGATTCGCGGGATGTAGCTTTCCCGCAGCAGCCGTTCGACGTGATACTCCTTCGCGTAGCCCATGCCGCCCAGTGTCATGATCGCCGTCTGGCAGGCATTGTGGCCCGCCTCGGCGGCGAGATACTTGGCGGTGTTCGCAAAGGGTCCGCAGGGTTCGCCGGCGTCGTACAAACTGGCGGCCTTGAACACCATCAGATCGGCCGCTTCAAGTTGCATCCACGCCTGGGCCAACGGATGCTGCACCCCTTGATTCTGACCGATCGGCCGGCCGAACACCTGGCGCTCGCCCGCGTAGCGCACTGCATGATCGAGCGCCGCACGGCCCAGTCCGACTGCCTCGGCGGCAATCAGAATCCGTTCCGGATTCAGCCCGTGCAGGATGTACTCGAAACCCCGTCCTTCCTCGCCGATGCGGTCGGCCACCGGGATGCGCAAGCCATCGATGAACAGCATGTTGGAGTCGACGCATTTTCGGCCCATCTTCTCGATTTCCCGCACTTCGACGCGGGCCCGATCCAGGTCGGTGTAGAAGAGCGACAACCCCTGCGTGGGCTTGGTCACGTCCGCAAGTGGCGTCGTGCGGGCGAGCAGCAGCATCTTGTCTGCCACCTGGGCGGTTGAGATCCAGATCTTGCGGCCATGCACCACGTAGTGATCGCCGTCGCGTACGGCGCGTGTCGAGAGCCGCGTGGTGTCCAGCCCGGCGTCGGGTTCGGTGACGGCAAAACAGGCCTTGTGCGTGCCGGAGATCAACGCCGGCAGCCAGCGCGCGCGTTGCGCGTCGTCGCCGAACACCACGACCGGATTCAGCCCGAAAATGTTCATGTGAACCGCTGACGCGCCCGACATGCCCGCGCCGCTGGCTGAGATGGTTTGCATCATCAGCGCAGCCTCGGTCATGCCCAGCCCCGAGCCGCCGTACGCTTCGGGCATGGCGATGCCCAGCCAGCCATCGCGCGCGAGGTCCTGATGCAGATCGTGCGGGAACGCGCCGTCGCGGTCGCGCGCCAGCCAATAGTCGTCGGGGTACCGGGCGCAAAGTTGCTGCACGGCATCGCGCAGCGCGATTTGGTCGGTCGAAAATTGAAAGTCCATCGATAACTTGCCTCAGGTTAGGGGGGCCGGCAAAGCCAGCTTGGGCGACGAGCAGCCATGTTGTTGCGCTGGTGCGGCTGGTATCCGTGCTGCCGCGCCTTCGCGCCGATCAGCCGGCCGTGGCGCCTGTGCGCAGATCAGCCCGCGGTCGCACCTGACGCCAGCATCGCCGCAATCGCCGCCTCGTCGTAGCCGGCCTCGCGCAGCACTTCCGCGCTGTGTTCGCCCAGCCGCGGCGCGGGTCGCCGCAAGCTGGTGGGCGTGCGATCGAACGTGCCCAGTGGCGCGGGCGTGCGCAGGCGGCCCTCGGTAGGGTGCTCAACCGAACGTACGAATTGCGTGGCCTGCAGATGCGGATCGTCGATCAGATCCTCCACGCTATACAGGCGCGACGCAGGAATGTCGGCGGCGTCGAACAGCGCGAGCCACGCATCCGTGGTGCGCGTCGCCACCACATCGGCCACATAGCTGTATACCGCCGCGATATCCGCGGCACGCGCGGTGTGCGACGAAAACGGCAGCTCGTCGGCCTTCTCCGGTTGGCCAATGGCCGCGAAAAAATTGCGCCAGTGCTTGTCGTTGTAGATCAGCAGACAGATGTGACCGTCCTGCGTGGCGTACGGTTTGCGATGCGGCGCCAGCACGCGCGCGTAGCCGGTATCGCCCATCGGCGGGTCGAATGTGGCGCCGGCCAGATGATCGCCCAGCACCATATGCGCCATGCCTTCGAACATCGGAATCTCGATGCGTTGCCCGTGCCCGGTCGTGCGCGCGTTGAGCACGCTCGACACCAGGGCGACCGCCATATGCAGGCCGACCGTGCGATCGGCCAACGTGAGCGGCGCGTACCGGGGCACGTCGCCGCTCTGCCGGCGCGACAGATCGGCGATACCGGTCTGCCCCTGGATCAGGTCGTCATAAGCGGGTCGCCCCGCGTAAGGGCCGGCTTCGCCGAACCCGTAGGCCCCGGCGTAGACGATACGCGGATTGACGGCCGCGAACGCGGCGTAGTCCAGGCCCAGTCGGGCCATCGCTTGCGGCCGGATGTTATAGAGCACCGCATCGCAATCGCGGGCCAGCGCCAGGCAGGCATCGCGGCCGGCCGGCTGCTTTAGATCCAGCACGATCGAACGCTTGTTCCGGTTCAGGTGCAGGAACAGGTGGCCCATGCCGGGATTGCGCATGGGGCCGACTGCCCGCATGTTGTCGCCGCCGTGGGCTTCGACCTTGATGACGTCGGCGCCGAGATCCGCCAACACCTGCGTGGCATACGGTCCCATCACGACGGCCGTGAGATCGAGTATGCGTACGCCGGTGAGCGGGCCAACGGATACCCCGGCCGAAGGGTTTGCCGATCCCTTTGCTGCAGCACTGCTCATGTGGGTTCGATCCCGGCGTTTTTGATCAATTCGCCCCAGAGGGTGCGTTGTTCGGACACGAATCTGGCGAAGTCTTCCGGCGTGCCGCTGAAGGCATCGAAGCCGAGGCCGGCGAGTTTTTCTTTCAATGCCGGATCGCTCACGATCTTGTTGATCGCAGTATTCAGCTTCTGCACGACTTCCGGCGGCAGGTTGGCCGGACCGAAGAAGCCGTTCCACGAATTGATGTCGAAATTCGTGACGCCCGCTTCCTGCATCGAAGGAATGTCGGGCACCACCTTGCTGCGCGCCTGGGTGGACACCGCAAGCGCGCGCAACTGGCCCGAATTCACGAACGCACTGCCGGACGCCACGTCGGTAAACATCATGTCGACCTGGCCGCCGATCACGTCCGTCACGGCTTGCGGTGTGCCTTTGTAAGGCACGTGCAGGATATCGATGCCGGCCCGATCGGCAAGCGTGGCACCGGCCACGATGCCGGTGCTGTTGCCGCTGCCGTAGGTCAGCTTGCCTGGGTTCTTCTTGGCGTAGGCCACCAGCTCCTGAACATTCTTGAAAGGGAGTTTGGGATTGACGACCAGCACGAAGGGCAGGTTGCCGCCCCGCGCGATCGGAGTGAAATCCTTCACCGGATCGTAGGGCACGTTCTTCATCAGAAAGGGCGCGGCCGAGTGCGACGTGTTGGTGGTCACGAACAAGGTGTAGCCATCGGGCTTGGCGCGCGCCACATAGCTTGCTGCGATGGTCGCGTTGGCGCCGGGCTTATTCTCCACGACCACTTGCTGGCCAAGGATGTTGCCCAACTCGGCGGCGAAGATACGGCCCACGGCGTCGGTGCCGGAGCCCGCCGGGAAGGGCACTACCAGGCTGATCGGACGTTCGGGATAGGCGGCATGCGCCAGTGGCACGGCGGCAAACGAGACGGCGAGCACGGCGAATGCGCCGCCCAGCCGAAAGCGGCGGATGAGTGAGGTCATGGTTGTCTCCAGTATTTTTTTATGGGGCGATCAGCGGATCACGCGATCCGGCGATTCTTCGTACGGCGGGGTGTAGATCACGAGCAGTCGCACCGGCGTATCGCTCGTGACGGTGAAGACGTGGGGAATGTCAGGCGGGAAATACACGCAGTCGCCCGCGACCATGTCGGCGGCTTCGCCGTCCACTTCAGCGCGCGCCGTGCCTTCCAGCAGATAACAGACTTGCTCGATGCCTGGGTGGGCGTGGGGCAGGGCGCCTTTGCCCTTTTCGATGACGCCCAAGACGACTTCCACGTGTTTGGAGCCGACATTGTCGGGGCCGATCAGCCGGCGATTGACGGTGCCAACATGATTAGCGGGATGGTATCCGGGAATATCGGCTTCGCGGACGAGCCAGCGGGGGTGCTGCGAGGTGCTCACAGGGTCTCCTGATTTTCTTGTGTGTGAATTCGTTTTTACATCTGTGAAAACCTCGCGTCAACTCGATGCGGCTCGATATTGGGTTTGGGATGGCAACTGACGGGTGAGTCCCAGGAGATACACGCAACATCGCGGTGCCGGCGGGGCATCGTGATCCACGCCCGGGCCAAGGTCTGCCAGGGTATCGAAGGTCCCGCGTGCACAGGACACCGGGCAGCTGACGCCGCCGGCGCCGCCTGCGGCCAGGCAGCGATTGAAGCGCCCACCGCGGCTGGCGCATAATTCGACTTTCGTTTTCAGCTGGTCTTCCAAGCTTGTGCCTGTACTCACCGTGACCGATCGTCCATGACCTCGCTGCCGCCGATCCGCAAGGAATGCCCGCCTGGCGCCTGTGTGTGCGAGCGTGAACGGCTGTTTGACGATCCGGCGGCCGACATGCGGATCCTGCAACTCACCAACGAGGAAGAAAAGCGCCTGATCGCCCGCCTGGAAAGCGTGAGCAGTTATGCCGACTTGAAGGCGATGGAGCGGCGGCTGCAGGCCAATCTGGGTATCACCTTGCAGATGGGCGCGCGCGCCCGCGAAGTGCGCACGGTGCGGGGGATCGCCATCCATCTGCAGGCGCAACCCGGCTTATGCAAGAAAACGCGCCAGACCATCCCGGCGGCGATCCGGCGTTGCCTGGAAAACAATCCCGACATCGCGTTTGCGGTGCTCAACGAAGGCGGTCTGTACGGCGGCGATGCGCAAGGCAGCCTGTTTGGTGACGGCAACGACGGCGCTGTCGAGAACCACGGCGATGGCGAGCACGGCGGCGATGTCGAGCACGGCGGCGATGTCGAGCACGGCGGCGATGTCGATACGATCGATGTTGCCGATTGAGGCCGCTTTATCCGGCCTGTTCCAGTGCGGTGCATGCCGCGCGGAGTATCCCCGCGTAGGTCTGCTGGTTTGGCTCGATCCGGTAGATCGGCGCACCCACCGAGATGGCGTAATACTCGCCGTTCAGTTTTACCGGCCAGGCAATGGCGCCCACGTCGTTGATCGATTCGCCGGCGTTCAGGTACCAGCCGCGCTCGCCGGAGCGCGCAAGATCTGCTTCAAGGGCGGCAATATCGGTCAGGGTTTTATCGGTGTAGCGCACCAGCGGCTCGCGTTCGAGCAGGGCTCGCCGGTCCGCCGGCGCGAGCATGGCAATCAGCGCCTTGCCCAACGAATTGGCATGCACCGGCTTGAATTCGCCGCTCACGGCCACGTAGCGGATCGAGTGCGGCGAGTCGAGCACGTCCAGATACACCACGCGGCGATCGGCGGTGAGCTTGGCGAACACCACCGTTTCCTGAGTCGCATCGCGCAAGGCGACGAGGCTCGGATAGACGCGTTCGCGCACGGGGTCGTTGTGCGCGATGCGTTGCGCCATGGCCAGCAGCCGGCCGGTGGGGTAGTACCCGGTGCGCCGGCTGGTTTCGTACAGATAGCCCAGCTCGCTGAGCGTGCGAATGAGCGCCAGACAACTCGACACCGGCGCATCGAGCAGCCGGGCGAGTTCGGATAAAGGCAGGGGGCGTTTTTCGCGCGCGAAGAGTTCGATGATCTCGATCACACGCAGGGCCGTCTTGACGCTCATCGCGAGGCCCGGGGCGCGTTAACGGCGCACGGCGGCAAGTACACGTTCGGCTTCGATTCGCACGCGATCGGGGGCGGTGCCGCCGATGTGCGAGCGCGCCGCGACCGATCCTTCAAGCGTGAGTACCTGATGAATGTCGGCGTCGATGCTGGGATGATAGGCCTTCAGGTCATCCAGCGAGAGGTCGGCGAGGTCGCAGTTGCGGGCTTCGCAGTCCCGCACCGCGTGGGCCACGATTTCGTGCGCATCGCGAAAAGGCAGGCCGCGCTTGACGAGATAGTCCGCCAGGTCGGTGGCCGTGGCGAACCCTTGCAGGGCGGCCGCGCGCATGGCGTCGGGCTTGACCTTGATGCCGGCAGCCATGTCCACGAAGATCGTGAGCGTGTCGCGCACCGTGTCGACCGTATCGAAGAGGCCTTCCTTGTCTTCCTGGTTGTCCTTGTTGTAGGCCAGGGGCTGGCCTTTCATCAGGGTAAGCAGCGCCACCAGATGGCCATTGACGCGGCCGGTCTTGCCCCGGGCCAGTTCCGGCACGTCGGGATTCTTCTTTTGCGGCATGATCGAGCTGCCGGTGCAGAACCGGTCGGCCAGGTCGATGAAGCCCACGCGCGGGCTCATCCACAACACCAGTTCTTCCGACAGACGCGAGATATGCGTCATGATGAGTGCGGCAGCGGCGCAGAATTCGATGGCGAAATCGCGGTCCGACACGGCGTCCAGTGAATTGCGGCAGACTTCGTCAAAGCCCAGGAGGTGCGCCACATGCTCGCGGTCGATCGGGAAGCTGGTGCCGGCCAGGGCGGCAGCGCCCAGCGGCAGGCGGTTGACGCGGCGGCGCACATCGACCATGCGCTCGGCATCGCGGCCGAACATCTCGGCATAAGCCAGCAGGTGATGGCCGAACGTGACGGGCTGGGCCACCTGCAAATGGGTAAAACCGGGCATGATCGTATCGGCGTTGGCATGCGCCACGGTGGCGAGTGCCCCGCGCAGGCAGTGGAGCAATTCGATGATGCCGTCGATTTCGGCGCGCAGCCACAGGCGGATATCGGTGGCGACCTGATCGTTGCGCGAGCGGCCGGTGTGCAAGCGCTTGCCGGCGTCACCCACGAGTTCGACCAGACGTTTTTCGATATTGAGGTGCACGTCTTCGAGATCGAGCAGCCACGTGAACGTGCCGCCGTCGATTTCGCTCAGGATCTGCGTCATGCCGCGCTGGATGGCGGCGTGGTCGTCTTCCGTGATAATGCCTTGCGTGGCGAGCATGGTGGCATGCGCCAGCGAACCCTGGATGTCGACATGGGCCAGCCGTTTATCGAAATCGACCGAGGCCGTATAGCGCTTGACGAGATCGGACACGGGCTCGGAAAAGCGGGCCGACCAGGCTTGGGCTTTGTTGGCGAATTGATTTTGATTGGGGGTGGCGTCGTTGGACATCTGGCTCGTATAAGTTTTGACAGGCAGACTGAAATTATAGATGCTCTCGAACCGACAGTCGGGCAAGGAACGTTGTGGACACGCTGGACCTCGAACAATTAGCCGCTCAGGCGCACACCTATATGCCGACGCAGCCCTGGCTGCAGGTGGTGGTGGGCATCCTGCTGCTCACGCTGACCGCACTGGTCGCGCAGTGGGTGGTGGCGCGGATCGTTCTGTATATGGCGCACCGGCTGCTGGTGTTGGCCCATCGGGGCGACTGGGATCGCGCGCTGGCCCGGCGGCGGGCGTACCACAACGTCTGGTATGCCGTGCCGTTTGCAGTGGTGTCGCGCTGTGTGGAGTATGTGCCGCATCTGGACGGGCTGGCGGAGGTCGTCAGCCGGTGGTCGCAGGCGGGCGCCTGGATCTGCCTTTTTGCCGCGGGCAATGCCGTGCTGAGTGCCTGGCAGGATACCTACGCCGCCACGACGCGCGCTCAGACGCGTTCGATCAAGGGCTATATCCAGATCGGCAAGATCGTGCTGGTGGTGATCTGCACCGTGCTGGTCATCTCGATCGTGATCGACCGTTCGCCGCTCTGGATGATCTCCGGCCTGGGCGCACTCTCCGCAGTGCTGCTGCTGGTGTTCAAGGATACGCTGCTCTCTTTGGTGGCCAGCACCCAGCTCACCTCCAACGACATGCTGCGAATCGGTGACTGGATCGAGATGCCGCAGGCGGGTGCCGACGGTTTCGTGAAGGATATCGCGCTGCACACCGTCAAGGTGCAGAACTGGGACAACACGGTCACCACGGTGCCCACCTACAAGCTCTTTTCCGAGAGCTACCGCAATTTTCGGCAGATGTTCGAATCCGGCGGGCGGCGCATCAAGCGCACGCTGCGGGTGGACGCCACGCAAGTCCGGTTTCTGGCCGACGAAGAGCGCGAGCGCTTGATGCGGTTTCGCCTGCTGCATGATTATCTCGAGGCCAAGCACACCGATCTAGATGCGGCCAACCAGACGCTGGGCGACTTCAATATTCCGGTCAATCGGCGCCGCCTGACCAATATCGGCACATTTCGCGCGTACGCCCTGGCCTATCTCAAGCAGCACGGCGAACTGCGCCAGGACATGGCCATGATGGTGCGCATGATGGAGCCGCAGTCCGACGGCATTCCGATCGAGGTGTACTGCTTTACAGCGATCACGGCCTGGGCTGAGTACGAGCGCATTCAAGGCGATATCTTCGACCATCTGCTGGCGATCCTGCCCGAGCTTGGGCTGCAGCTTTATCAGGCGCCGTCGGGCGCCGACTTCGGCAATGCGGTCGGCCGGTTGCGCGCCGACGGGCCGCGCGACGCCCCTTAGGCACGGCCCTGTGCCAAAATTGCGGTCATGTCGAGCGAAAGGCGAATGATGGCCAAGCAATTTTTCAATCTGTACGCCCACGGTTTCGCGCGGGTGGCAGTGGGTGTCCCGCAATGCCGGGTCGCCGATCCCGATTTCAACGCGGCAGAAACGATTGCCCTGGCGCGCCAGGCTCAGGCCGGCGGCGCCGTGTTCGTCGCGTTTCCCGAGCTGGGATTGTCGGCGTATTCGTGCGACGACCTGTTTCACCAGCGGGCGCTGCTGGCGGGCTGCGAGCGGGCGCTGGGCGAGATTCTCACGGCCTCGCGTGAGCTCGATATCGTCATGGTGGTGGGTATGCCCATCTGTGTGGATCATCTGCTTTTCAACTGCGCGGTCGTGATCTCGCAAGGGCAGATACACGGCGTGGTGCCCAAAAGCTATCTGCCCAACTACGGCGAGTTCTATGAGGCTCGGCAGTTCAGCGCCGCCGAATGCGCCCGCGCCCGCGAGATCGCATTGGCCGGGCAAGCCGTGCCATTCGGTGCCGATCTGCTGTTCGACGTACCCGGCATTCCGCTTTTCAAATTCCATGTCGAGATTTGCGAAGACGTGTGGGTGCCTATACCGCCTTCGTCGTTCGCAGCGCTGGCCGGCGCCACCGTGCTGGTCAATCTGTCGGCCTCCAATATCGTGGTGGGCAAGGCGGGTTACCGGCACCAACTGGTGGCGCAACAATCGGCGCGCTGCCTGTCGGCCTATCTGTACACCTCCGCGGGCCAGGGCGAATCGTCGACCGACATGGCCTGGGACGGCCAATCCTTGATTTACGAAAATGGCGAAATGCTGGGCGAATCGGAGCGCTTCTCGAACGACTCGCATCTGCTCTTCGCCGACGTGGATCTCGAACGCCTGTCGCACGAGCGCATGCGTCAGACGACCTTCGGGCAATCGGTGCGCCGTCATGCCGGCGAACTCGATCGCTTTCGCACGATCGAGGTGGCGCTGGCCGCGCAGGTGATCGAACAGCCGTCCTTGCCGCTGAACCGGCGTCTGGCGCGTTTTCCTTATGTGCCGGCGGATACCCGCCAGCGCGATGCGCGTTGCCGCGAGGTCTACAACATCCAGGTGCAGGCGCTCGTCAAGCGGCTATCGTCCAGCGGCATGTCGAAAGTAGTGATCGGCGTATCGGGCGGCCTGGATTCCACGCATGCTTTGCTGGTGTGCGCCAAAGCCATGGACGTGCTGGGCCTGCCCCGATCCAACATCATCGGCATCACCATGCCGGGCTTTGCCACCAGTTCGCGTACGCTGCAACAGGCGCGCACCTTGATGGCGGTGGTGGGCTGCGACGCCAGCGAAATCGATATCCGGCCCAGTTGTCTGCAGATGCTCAAGGATATCGGCCATCCGGCAGGCGAGGGCGCGAAGCAGTACGACATCACGTTCGAGAATGTGCAGGCCGGCGAACGCACCAGTCATTTGTTTCGCATTGCCAACTTCAACGGTGCCATCGTGATCGGCACAGGCGACCTGAGCGAGCTGGCGTTGGGCTGGTGCACCTATGGCGTGGGCGACCATATGTCGCACTACAGCGTGAATGCCAGCGTGCCCAAAACGCTGATCACGCATCTGGTGCGCTGGATTGCCGAGACGGATGAAATCGGCAGCGCCGGCTCCGAGGTCCTGCTGGCGGTGCTGGATACCGATATCAGTCCGGAACTGGTACCCGGTGACGGCACCGACCGTCCCGAGCAAAAGAGCGAGCACACGATCGGGCCCTACGAGCTCCAGGATTTTCACCTCTACTACACGCTGCGCTATGGCTTTGCGCCGTCGAAAGTCGCGTTTCTGGCGTTTGCCGCCTGGCGCGACCGCACGGCCGGTGACTGGCCCGAAGGCGAGCATGTGGCGCGCAACCAATACGATCTGCCCGCCATCAAGCGCAATCTGGGCATTTTCCTCGATCGCTTTTTCCGCACCAGCCAGTTCAAGCGCTCGTGCATGCCCAATGCCCCCAAGGTGGGCACGGGCGGATCGCTCTCGCCGCGTGGCGACTGGCGCGCACCCAGTGACTCCGAATCGGTGGTGTGGCTTGACGAACTCAAAACCGTGCCCGACGGCCCCCCGGCGTAATTGGCGCTATCCTTAACCCCTATTCATTCGGGTCGCTGTACCCATCAATAACATCAGGACGACAACGTGAAACAAGTGACCGCCATCATCAAACCGTTCAAGCTCGACGAGGTGCGCGAAGCGCTGGCCGAGGTGGGCGTCAGCGGCCTCACCGTGACGGAAGTCAAAGGGTTCGGACGCCAAAAGGGCCACACCGAGCTCTATCGCGGCGCCGAGTACGTGGTCGACTTTCTGCCCAAGATCCGCGTCGAAGTCGTGTTGCCCGACGATCGCGTCGATGCCGCCATCGATGCCCTGATTGCTGCGGCCCGCACGGGCAAGATCGGCGACGGCAAAATTTTCGTCACCCCGGTCGAACGTGCATTGCGCATTCGTACCGGCGAAATCGATGACGACGCCCTGTAATCCCAGGTTTGCCCGGCGTCCCGCGGGCAGGGATTGAGGCTGGCGCAAGTCGCGAACAGCGCCTCGCACCTCGTCAGGGGCGCCGCTCGAATACCCGGCCGCACCCCTCGCGAATCGCCGCAGTGATTTCCTGACGGGCATGATCCCGCCGCTCGATCATCGCGATCTGACGCGGGCCCACGCCGGCGACCTTGGGCAATGGCATGATGCGCAGGCCCGGATCCTCCTTCCAGCGATTGCCGTGCAAGAGCGGGAGCATGCTCACGCCCACTTCCTGCCGCACCAGCGACACTAGCGTCTCGATCGCGTTGAGCTCAAGAAAATCAGGCGGGCTGACGCCCAGCCGTTTGAGGGCTTGCTCGATGCGCATGCCGGTGCGCTGGCTGCGGTCAAAGCGCAGAAACGGATTATGGCCCAGCATCTCCACCACGGATTTGCCGGCGGCGTGGGCATGCGCGACCACCACGATGGGTTCTTCATACAGCTGCGTCATGCGGATGCTGGCGCGCAAGCGTCCTGACTGCACGACGATCGCGGCATCGAGTTCGCCGCCTTCGATCTGGTGAGCCAGCTCGTGCGACTTGCCCGATAGCAGCCGCACGTCGAGACGCGGATGATCGGCCTTCAATTGCGACACCACCTTCGACAGACCGCCCATGCACGACACAATGGCACCGATGGCCACCGAGCCGCCAAGCTCGCCCGGTGCGCCTTTCGGCAGTCGCAGCGCGTCGTATTGGTCGAGCAGGGCGCGCACTTCCGGCACGAGGGCCTGGCCCGCGCGGTTCAGGAGCGCCAGGCGGCCGCTGCGGTCGAATAGCTCGCGGCCCATTTCCTTTTCGAACGCGCGCATCTGAAAGCTGACCGCCGCCTGCGTCAAGGCCACGTGTTCCGCAGCCTCTGAAAAGGAGCCGTGGCGCGCGATCGCCAGAAACGTGCGCATGAAGCGAATGGTGCTCATAAAATTATTTTGTAGGTCGGATAAATAAGCCAAATTGATTTAATCACGATCGCGGCTTACCGTGTCGCCTTGCTCAACTGACTGCGTGAACGCCATGAAAGCCTTCGATTGGAACAATCCCTATCCGTCGGTGCGGATTCCGACCTTCGCCCGCAACGTCGTTTCTACCTCGCATCCGCTGGCGGCGCAGGCCGGTTTGCGCATCCTGCTCAAGGGCGGCAACGCCGTCGACGCGGCGATCGCCACGGCAGCCACGATGACGCTGGTCGAGCCCGTGTCCAATGGCCTGGGCAGCGATTGCTTTGCCATCGTGTGGGACGGCAAGAAGCTGCATGGCTTGAATTCGTCGGGCGTGGCACCGGCGGCCTGGAACGTCGACTACTTCAAGGGCAAGTATGGCGTGAACGATCAGGGCCTGGCCAACCAGCCCAAGCGCGGTTGGGACAGCGTCACCGTACCGGGTGCCGTTGCCGGCTGGGCTGCGCTGCATGAGAAGTTGGGCAAACTGCCGTTCGCCGAGTTGTTCGAGCCCGCCATCGAGATCGCCGAGCGCGGCTATGCCGTGCCGCCCGTGGTGGCGCACAAGTGGGAAGCCGCCGCGGCTGAACTTAAAGACCAGCCCGGTTACGCCGAAGCCTTTATGCCGGACGGCCGCGCGCCGGCCGTAGGCGAGCATTTCCGTTTGCCGGCTGCCGCGTATGCCTTGCGTCGCATTGCCGAATCCAAGGGCCGCGACTTCTACGAAGGCGAGCTCGCCGAGAAGATTGCGGCGTTTTCCAAGCAGCATGGCGGCGCCATGACGCTGGACGATCTGCGCAACTATCAGCCGGAGTGGGTCGAGCCCATTTCGCGTCAATACCGCGGTTATGCCCTGCACGAAATTCCCCCGAACGGGCAGGGGATTGCCGCGCTGATCGCGCTGGGCATTCTGGAACGTTTCGATCTGGCGTCGATGCCGCTCGATTCGGCTCAATCGCAGCACGTGCAGATCGAAGCGATGAAACTGGCCTTTGCCGATTTGTACGCGTACGTGGCCGATCCGCGCAGCATGACCGTCACGCCCGCGCAGATGTTGAGCGATGCTTACCTCGACAGCCGCGCCAAGTTGATCGATCTGTCGCGCGCCAGCCAGGTCAAGGCGGGCCGTCCGGATGCCGGCGGCACGATCTATCTGACGGCTGCCGACGAAAGCGGCATGATGATTTCGTTCATCCAGTCCAACTACATGGGCTTCGGTTCGGGCGTGGTCGTGCCGGGCACCGGCATCAGCCTGCAGAACCGCGGCGTGGGATTCTCGATGGATCCCAAGTCGGCCAACGTGGTGGAAGGCGGCAAGCGGCCGTTCCACACCATCATCCCGGGCTTTCTCACACGTGACGGCAAGCCGGTGATGAGCTTTGGCGTGATGGGCGGCGACATGCAACCGCAGGGCCATCTGCAGACGGTGGTGCGCATGCTCGACTATCACCAGCAACCGCAGGCGGCCTGCTGCGCGCCGCGCTGGAAGGTCAACCGCGATTACACCCTTGATGTGGAAGCGGCGATGCCGGCGGAAACCGTGGCGGGTCTGAAGGCCATGGGTCATCAGCTGAAGTCGGTGGCGGATCCTTACATGGACTTCGGCGCCGGTCAGTTCATCTGGCGCATGTCGCCCGACGACGCCGATCGCGGGTATGTGGCGGCCAGCGACAGCCGCCGCGACGGACAGGCCGTCGGCTTCTGAAGCCGGCCATGCCGCCCGCAATCCGACGCGCATCTCCTGCGCGTTGGACCACGGCACCACGATCGAAGAAACGCGCCGATGGGCGCGTTTCTTCATTGAGCGGCGGCCTTCGGTATGATGGCGGCCTTTGCGACCCTAACGATTCAGCTCATGGCCCTGCGCGCAACCATCTACAAAACCGAACTCAACGTCGCCGATACCGACCGGCATTACTACGCGAGTCATGCATTGACGATCGCACGCCATCCGTCGGAAACCGATCTGCGCATGATGGTACGGTTGCTGGCGTTTGCGTTGCATGCCGATGAGTCGCTGGCCTTCACCAAAGGGTTGAGCGATGTCGACGAGCCCGACATCTGGAAAAAGGATCTCACCGGTGCGATCGACCTGTGGATCGAGGTCGGTCAGCCCGAAGAGCGCCGCATTCTCAAGGCATGCGGTCGTGCGGAGCAGGTCGTGATCTATTGCTATGGCGGCCATGCCAGCGAAATCTGGTGGGCGGGCGTGCGCGGCAAGCTCGAACGCCTGCGCAACCTCAAGGTGTACGGCTTGCCGCAACACGCCGTCAATACGCTCGCCGGCCTGGCCGCGCGAACGATGTCGCTCGATGTGAATATTTCGGACCGATCGGCCTTCGTGTCGAACGATCAGGGATCGGTCACGATCGAACCGGACGTCTGGCGTTAGGCGACAGACGCTTTTGTCCCATCGGCAGGCTTGGCAGGGTCGGTCGGGGTGCCCGGGTGCCCGCCCATCCGCTTGGCGACCTCGCGCAGCCGGGCCAGATCCACTTCCATCGTCAGCACCTGCTGCGCGCGCGCGATGGCCAGGGCGCTGTGCGCGAGTGCGCATCGCCGAAATTCGGGATGAGGTGTCCGGGCCAGCACCGCCAGCGCCTTTTGCAGTTTGATGCCAACCTCGAGATTGCCGGCACCGTAATGGGCGATAGGCGTGAAGGCATCGTCGAAGAGATCGTCGATGGCGACCGGTGGCAGGTAGACGTCCGGATAGTGCACTTCCGTTGCACGCGGATACGGCTGCACATCCAGTTCGGCATTGCCATGGTTCGACCAGACCATCATCAGGCGGGTCAGCCTCCCCACGACGTCGATGGCCGTCCCGGGATCGTTGGTCGCTGGGGATAAGGCGCGCGAGGCCACCTCGGCCAGTACGCACAATCCGAAACGCGGGTCCTGATCGTAGGAACGCGTTGCGCCCAGCGTAAACGCCTGTTCGATCGCTTTGCGATCCTCGTCATCCAGCGATGCGACGCACGTGGCGACCGGTCTGAACGGGTCGACGAACGCGCCGGGTCGAATCTGCACGCGGATCGGTGCACCCACACGCTGTGCCACGTCTTGCAGCGCCTGCACGTCGATATGCTGCACGTAGCCTACTTCAAGCGCACAGATGGCGTGGCTGCCGCTGTTGGGAGCAGTGACGTCATCGTCGGCCCATAGCGGAGTGGCGCCGAGGCAAGGCGATTTGCGCTCCGACCGTGCAGCTGTCGTTGCCGCCTGTTCGATGCGCTCGGTAGTCTCTCCCAAGCGGCCGAACGTGGACACATGATCGATCCAGCGCAGCAGCGTGACCACGATCAGCAACACCACGCCGATCGTGACCACGAACAGCACGACGCGGCCGCTGTTGCCGTAAATGCCGGAACTCAGCGCAATCAGTCCCACCAGGCTGAACAGAAACGACCCGATGAACGTGGCCAGCATATTCTGCGTGGAAGAGTCTTCCATCAGCAGCTTGATCGCGCGTGGCGTAACGTTGCTGGCCGCGCCGCCATAGGCCGAGACCAGCGTGCTCACCGAAAACGTGGTCACCGCGAGCATGCTCGATGCAAGGATGGTGAGGATATTGTCGACTGCATCCGCGCCGATTCGCGCCGGAATATCTGCCGGAATGTACGGTTTCACCAGCAACGCGGCGAGCGCCGTCACTACGGCGAGAATCGAGAAAGCCGAGGCGCGAAACCACAGCTTGCGGGTCATCTGGATCAACAGCCATTGCCAGCGGGTCATGAATTACGCTCGATGCCAGAAAGGCGGTAGAAAGCACTCGGCCACCATCAGCGGCTGGCCCAGGCGCCGGAAAACGGAACGTCGCGCCAGCCAGGGTGTGGGCTCGGCGGCCCAGGGCGTGGCGATCGAGCGGGCCGCGAGTGCGGCGATTGCCGTGTGCACGGTGCCGTAAAGCGGCGTGAACCGGTCGAGTGCCCGGGTCTTGAACGCCGATCGCGTGACCCCGGCATCGTGATAGAGCATATCGGCCAGCGGACGCGTGCGCAGGCGGCGCATGCCTTGCCACGCGCCGTGCGAGGCCGCAAGCGGCGTCAGGCTGCGTGCCACCACTGCCGGCGTGCCGTCTACCAGCATGATGACCTCACGCACCCACACGGGCGACCCCACGGGCAGGCCGATTGCGGGCGCCTCATCGCGCGTAAGACCGGCGGCGTGCTCGCTCAGCACCGAAAGCTCGACCTGGCCCAGGCCGCGCAATCCCGCCGTCAGGGCGCCGGGGCGCGTCAGCCAATAGCGCTCTGCCGGGGTGCGGCGCGGCGTCACTGCGGCGCGCCACAGGTGTCGCGTGGGCGTTTGCAGGATGTCGTACGGTCGGGACACGGAATGCGCAGGGTTCAGCGAAGTCATGGCTGCGTATTATCCCGAAATCCGGGATCGCCGGGCATAAACCGGGCGGGAAGGCGTTAACATCTTGGTTGTATGTGGGTGGCGGCAATGGAAAAAGTACGAATATCCAAATTGATGTCCGAGCGCGGACTGTGTTCGCGCCGCGAGGCGGACGACTATATCGAGCGGGGCTGGGTGCGGGTCGACGGTGAAGTCGCCACGCTGGGTGAGCGCGCCTTTCCCAGTCAGGAGATCACGCTGGAGCGGGCGGCGCAAACGCGTCAGACCGCGCGCGTGACCATCCTCATCCACAAACCCATGGGTATCGTGTCGGGTCAGGCCGAAAAAGGCTACACGCCGGCAGTCGCGCTGATCGACGCCAAGAGCCGGTCGGCTACCGATCGCGCCAAGATGCGCTTCGAGGCCGCGCATCGCCAGGGGCTCGCCGTTGCCGGGCGCCTGGATATCGACTCGACCGGCCTGCTGGTCCTCACGCAGGACGGCCGCATCGCCAAGCATCTGATCGGTGAAACGTCGCCCGTGGAGAAAGAATATCTGGTGCGGGTGTCGGGGCAGCTCAAGCCCGAGGGCCTGGCCTTGCTCAATCATGGCTTGCAGCTCGACGACAAGCCGCTCAAGCCGGCAAAAGTGCGCTGGCAGAACTCGGATCAACTCCAGTTCGTGCTGCAGGAGGGTCGCAAGCGCCAGATCCGCCGCATGTGCGAACTGGTCGGCCTGAAGGTGGTCGGTCTGAAGCGCGTGCGCATCGGCCGGGTCGGTCTGGGCGATCTGCCGGTGGGGCAGTGGCGCTATCTTCGCGACGATGAGCAGTTCTAGTTCGTCATGGCGTTGAATCCACTCGCCACCACCCATGCCGCTGCCGCCGGGGCGGGCGGCGAGCGGGATTTTCTGGGTGGCGGCAGCGCGTGTGCTGCGCTGCTGCGGTCGCGGGACTGGTCCCACAGCACGCTGGGCGCGCCCGAACACTGGCCTGCAGTCCTCAAGACCACGTTGCGGATCGTCCTGGCCTCGCGCTTTCCGATGATGATCCATTGGGGGCCCGATCTCGTTACCTTCTACAACGACGCCTATATCCCGAGCTTGCGCGACAAGCATCCCGGCGCCCTGGGTGCGCCCGCGCAGGCCTGGTGGAGCGAAATGTGGGACGAGTTGGCCCCGATGTTCGACCGGGTTCTGGCGGGTGAAACCTACTATGCCGAGAACAAGCGTTACGCGCCGATGCGCGACGGGGCACGGCGCGACGCCTATTTCACGCATTGCCATAGTCCGATCTGGGATGAACATGGCCAGGTCGTGGGCATTTTCCTGGTGGTCAACGAAACGACGCTCCAGGTCAACGAACTGATCGAGCGTCAGGCGTTCGAAGCCACACTGCGGCAAACCAACGATATGCTGGAGCAGCGCGCCCTGCAGAGCAGCGAAGAGCGCGACCGGGTATGGGCCCATTCGCGCGATCTGCTCGTGGTGTCGTCATTCGACGGCGTGTGGCGCGACGTGAGCCCCTCGTGCGACACCATTCTCGGGCGCCGTCCGGCGGAAATGATCGGCCGCAATTCCGTCGATCTGGTGCATCCCGACGACGTGCCGCTCACGCTGGGCGCGTTGGCGGCGTCGGCCGAGCAGGTCGATCTCACCAGTTTTGAGAACCGGCTGCAGCATGCCGATGGCAGCTATCGCTGGCTATCCTGGCACACGCGCGTGGGCCGAGATCGCGTGTATTCGTTCGGCCGCGACATTACCCACGAAAAGGCGCAGGCCAGCGCACTGGCCACCACCGAGGCGCAGTTGCGCCAGGCGCAGAAGATGGAAGCCGTGGGTCAGCTCACCGGCGGGCTGGCGCATGATTTCAACAACCTGCTGACCGGGGTGACCGGCAGCCTCGAGTTGATTCGGCGCCGGCTGGCGGCCGACACGCTCGACCCGATCGCGCTGGAACGTTATGTTCGCGTCGCGCAGGATGCCGCCACGCGGGCTGCCTCGCTCACGCATCGCCTGCTGGCGTTTTCACGCCGCCAGACGCTCGATCCCACTGCGGTGGATGCCGCGCATCTGGTCAGCGGCATGCGCGATCTGATCGACCGCACCGTCGGCCCGGCGGTCACCCTGACCGTAACCGACACACCCGAGCTGTGGCCGATCCTGGTCGATGCGAGCCAGCTCGAAAACGCGTTGCTGAATCTGTGCATCAACGCACGCGACGCCATGCCCGATGGTGGCCATCTGACGATCGCCACGCGCAACGCGGTGCTCGCGAAGGCCGAGGCACAGGCGCTTGACCTCGCGTCGGGCGACTACGTGGTGTTGACGGTCAACGATACCGGCTGTGGCATGACGCCCGCGGTCATGGCGCGTGCCTTCGATCCGTTCTACACCACCAAACCGCTGGGCTCCGGCACGGGCTTGGGCTTGAGCATGACGTACGGCTTCGCACGTCAGTCCAATGGCACGGTGCGGATCGAATCCACCCCGGGCGTCGGCACGACCCTGTGGCTGTATTTGCCCCGCCACGCCCAGCCCGCAGCGCTGAGCGCGCAAGCACTCGCGTGTCCGGTTGCGGTGTCGGCGGGAGCCGCGCGCGAGACGGTACTCGTGATCGACGATGAGCCCACCGTGCGCCTGCTCGTGGTGGAAGTGCTGGAAAGCCTGGGATATCGCACGCTGGAGGCGGCCGAGGGGCCGGCCGGCATGCGCATCCTGCAATCGAGTGCGCCGATCGACTTGCTGATCACCGACGTGGGCTTGCCCGGCGGCATGAACGGCCGCCAGGTGGCCGATGCAGCCAGAGTCTTGCGACCCCGCTTGAAGGTGCTCTTCATCACAGGCTATGCCGAAAGTGTGGTCATGAACAGCGCGACCTTCGATGCCGGCATGCAGGTGCTTACCAAGCCGTTCGGCCTGGAGCCATTGATCCAGCGTATCAAGAGCATCCTCGGCCCGGACGGGAAGTCTCCCGCGTCCTGACGGGCTAACCGGGTTGGCGGGGAGGGGCGGCTTTCGGACGTTGCCCGATCAGTGCCGGTCCGGCACCCAATGACCAGTGGCGCGTCAGCCATTCGGCCAGGAAATCCACAAAAATGCTGGTCTTGGCAGGCAGCAGGCGGGTTTCGGTCACGGCATACACCGGGAACGGACCGCCGTGCCAGTCCGGCAGCACGCGAATCAGGCGCCCCGCGCGTACTTCGGCTTCGCACCCGGCTTCGTCCAGCCCTGCGATGCCGACGCCCCGCACGGCAAGTTGCCGCAGCATGGCGATGCTGTTGACCGAGAAGCGGCTCTTGGGCTGCACCATCACTTGCTCTTTGCCCGAACGCAGCGGCCATGCCGTAGCGCGATTGGCTTGGGAAGAACGAAACTCGAGAAACTCGTGTTTGGCGAGCTCGTCGGGATGACGGGGAAAGCCGTTGACGGCAATATATTGCGGCGCAGCATACAGCATCGCCGGAATTGCACCGAGAAGGCGCGCGATCTGGGTAGAATCGGGAAGCTCACCGATCTCGATCGACACGTCACACGTGTGAAAGACCTGCCCGGCGTGCTCGGGGGCGGCGAGATCCAGATGGAAGGTGACCGCAGGGTAGCGCTTGGAAAACTCCACGAATGCCGCTGCCAGAAAGTCCGTCCCGAAATCGGCCGGCATGTTCACGCGCAGTGGACCTGTCGGCGTACTGACCAGGTGTTGGAGTTCTTCATGCGCAATCTGTGCTTCGGCCACAATGCGTTCGCATCGTTCGAGATATCGCTCTCCGGCCTCGGTCAGCGCCACTTTTCGCGTGGTCCGGCTGAGCAACCGCACGCCGACCGCACGTTCCAGTTCAGCCACCTGACGAGACAGTGTCGACTTGGGCATGCCGAGTGCGTCCGCCGCGCGGCTGAAACTTCGCGCGCGAGCCACTTCAACGAATAATTCCATACCGTATAGGCGCTTCATGCCCGGGATTATTCCATATATGGAACTATGTTTTCGAGAATTACCACTTTGTTTCTGTAACGGGATAGACGAAAATAGGCGTCTTTTTGCAGCGCACCAAGTGTGTGCGACGTGCCGTCTTGGCGCGGGATAGCAGTTTTGGGATCGGATCTAATGAAAAGCAATAATGTCATTCAGCGGGCAACGGGTATCGCCTGCGTGTCGGTGTTGGCTCTCGCATTGGCAGCATGCGGAAAGAAAGATGAAGCACCGCCTGCACCGCCGCCTGCCAAGGTGAGCGTGGTGACGCTGAAGACAGAAACCGTCGCGCTGACGACGCAATTGCCGGGACGTACGTCGGCCTATCGGATCGCCGAAGTGCGCCCGCAGGTCAACGGCATCGTGCAAAAACGCCTGTTCACCGAAGGTGGTGAAGTCAAGCAGGGTCAGCAGCTCTATCAGATCGATCCCGCCATCTATCAGGCCGAAGTCGATAATGCCCGGGCTTCGCTTGCGCGCGCGCAGGCCACTCAGAAAACGGCGGCGCGATTGGTGGAACGTTACGCGCCGCTCGCCAAGACGCGCGCCGTGGCGCAACAAACTTACGATGAATCGGTGGCTTCGCGAGACCAGGCTGCCGCAGACGTGCAATCGGCCAAGGCGGCGCTGGATACCGCGCGCATCAATCTGGTTTACACCAAGGTGCTGGCGCCCATTTCGGGTTTGATCGGCCGCTCGAATTTCACCGAAGGTGCACTCGTGGCTGCGCAGCAGACCAATGCGATGGCAACGATCCAGCAGATCGATCCGATCTATGTGGACGTGACGCAGTCGAGTATCGAACTGCTGCGCTTGCAGCAGGATCTGGCCGCCGGCCGCCTGCAACGTGCCGAAGGCGCGCAAGCCGCTCGCGTGACGCTGATGCTTGAAGACGGCACGCCGTATGACCAGCCCGGCAAGTTGATGTTTTCCGAAGTGACCGTCGATCCCACGACCAGTTCGGTGCTCATCCGCGCCGAGTTCCCCAATCCCAAGCGCCGTCTGCTGCCCGGCATGTTCGTGCGTGCGCAGTTGCCTGGTGGTGTGGACGACAACGCGCTGTTGGTGCCGCAGCGCGGCGTCACGCGCAACCAGCGCGGCGAACCCACGGCGTTGGTCGTGAGTGCGGAGAACAAGGCCGAATTGCGCAACCTCAAGACCGACCGCGCCATTGGCGACAAGTGGCTTGTGACCGATGGCCTGAAGGTGGGCGATCGTGTGATCGTCGAAGGCCTGCAAAGCGTGCGGCCCGGCGCACAAGTGCAGATCGTCGATGCCGCCACCAAGCCCGGCCAGACGCCGGCAGCGGGCGCCGCAGGCGCCGCACCCGCGGGCGCTGCGCCTGCGGCGAATGGTCAGGGTGCGGGCGGCAACGCCGACGCCAAAGCGAACTAAGGAGTTTCTCGCATGGCAAAGTTTTTTATCGACAGGCCGATTTTTGCCTGGGTGATCGCGATCGTGCTGATGTTGGCCGGTGCGCTATCGATCACGTCGCTGCCGGTGTCGCAATACCCGGCCATCGCGCCGCCCGCCATTTCGATTCAGGTCACCTATCCCGGTGCTTCGGCCAAGACGGTGCAGGATACCGTCGTGCAGGTGATCGAGCAGCAAATGAACGGGCTCGATGGCCTGCGCTATTTCACCTCGGAAAGTAACGCCGACGGCAGCATGACCATCGAACTTACGTTCGAGCAGGGCATCAATCCCGACATCGCGCAGGTGCAGGTCCAGAACAAGCTCTCCACGGCCGAGGCATTGCTGCCGCAGGAAGTGCAGCAGCAGGGCATCCGCGTGACGAAGGCGACGGCCAACTTCCTGATCGTGCTGGGCTTCGTGTCCACCGACGGCAGCATGGCGCGGGAAGACATCAGCGACTACGTGGCCGCTTTCGTCCAGGATCCCATCAGCCGTACCAAGGGTGTGGGCGACTTCCAGTTGTTCGGTTCGTCGTATGCCATGCGTATCTGGCTCGATCCCGAAAAGCTCGTCAATTTCAAGCTCGTACCGAGCGACGTGACCGCCGCCATCAGCGCGCAGAACGTCCAGATTTCGGCCGGCCAACTGGGCGGGTTGCCCGCGGTCAAGGGGCAGGAACTGACGGCCACGGTGATCGGACCGACCCGTCTGCAGACGCCTGAAGAATTCCGCAAGATTCTGATCAAGGTCAATCCCGACGGCTCGCAGGTGCGCGTGGGCGATGTGGCACGGGTGTCGCTGGGCAGCCAGAACTATTCGATCGACTCGTTCTACAACGGGGCTCCCGCATCGGCATTGGCCATCAAACTGGCAACCGGCGCCAACGCGCTGGACACCGCCGAGGCGGTTCGTGCCACGGTGGACGGTCTGAAGCCGTACTTCCCGCCTGGGCTGGACGTGGTGTACCCGTTCGATACGACCCCGTTCGTGAAGCTGTCGATCGAGGGCGTGATCCACACCCTGATCGAAGCCATCGTGCTGGTGTTCCTCGTGATGTACCTGTTCTTGCAGAACATCCGGGCGACGTTGATTCCGACCATGGCCGTGCCCGTGGTGCTGCTGGGGGTGTTCGGCGTGCTGGCCGCCTTCGGCTACTCGATCAACACCCTCACCATGTTCGGGTTGGTGCTCGCCATCGGGCTATTGGTCGACGATGCCATCGTGGTGGTGGAGAACGTCGAGCGGCTGATGGAGGAGGAGGGGCTCACACCCAAGCAGGCGACCAAGAAGTCCATGACCCAGATTACCGGCGCGCTGATCGGTATCGGCATGGTGCTGTCCGCGGTGTTCCTGCCGATGGCATTCTTTGGCGGCTCCACGGGCGTGATCTATCGGCAGTTCTCGATCACGATCGTGGCATCCATGGTGTTGTCGGTCGGTGTGGCCATCATCTTTACGCCGGCCTTGTGCGCCACCATCCTCAAGCCCATCAAGAAGGGGCATAGCGAAAGCAAGAAAGGTTTCTTCGGCTGGTTCAACCGCAAGTTCGACCGCGCCAGCCACGGCTACGCCAACAACGTATCGCGTGGCCTGGGTCGCCCGAAGCGTCTGATGCTGATCTATCTGGTGCTGCTGGTGGCCATGGCCTGGGTGTTCCTGCGCCTGCCCACCGGCTTCCTGCCGGACGAAGATCAGGGGATTCTGTTCGTTCAGGTGCAGACGCCGTCGGGGTCGACGGCCGAGCGCACCAAGGAGTCGATCGACAAGGCAACGGCCTACCTCTTGAACGAGCAGAAGGACGCGGTGGATTCGGTGCTGGCGATCAACGGCTTCAGCTTCGGCGGCCGCGGTCAGAACTCCGCCATCATGTTCGTGAAGCTCAAGGATTGGGCGGTGCGCAAGGATTCGGCCCTGCAGGCCAGCGCCGTGGCCGGTGCTGCCTCGGGTTATTTTGCGCAGAACATCCGCGATGCACAGATTTTCGCCTTCGCGCCACCTGCCGTGCTTGAACTGGGTAACGCCAACGGTTTCGATCTGCAGTTGATCGACCGTGCCAACGTCGGCCCGGAGGCCTTGCTGGCTGCGCGCAATCAGCTGTTGGGCATGGCCGCCCAGAGCAAGACGCTGGTGCGCGTGCGCCCCAACGGCGTGGAAGATTCCGCACAGTACGAGATCGCGATCGATCGTGAGAAGGCATCCGTGCTGGGCGTGTCGATCTCCGAGATCAACAGCACCCTGTCCACCGCCTGGGGTTCGTCGTACGTCAACGACTTCATCGATCGCGGTCGTGTGAAACGCGTTTATATCCAGGGCGAAGCCGATGCCCGGATGAATCCGGAGGATATCGATCGCTGGTACGTGCGCAATAGCGCAGGTGAAATGGTGCCGTTTTCGGCATTCGCCACCGGCAAGTGGACCTTCGGCCCGCAAAAGCTCGATCGCTATAACGGCTCGGCCTCGTACAACATCCAGGGTGAAGCTGCACCGGGATCGAGTTCGGGTGCGGCCATGGCCGAGATGGAGCAGTTGATGGCCAAGTTGCCCGCCGGCGTGGGCTATGAGTGGACAGGACTCTCGTACGAAGAACGACTCTCCGGTTCGCAGGCACCGATGCTGTACGCGATTTCGCTGATCGTGGTGTTCCTTTGCCTGGCGGCACTGTATGAAAGCTGGTCGATTCCGACGGCGGTCATGATGGTGGTGCCGCTGGGGATCATCGGCGCAGTGGTGGCGACCCTGCTGCGGGGGATGTCCAACGACGTCTATTTCCAGGTGGGGTTGCTGACAACCATCGGCCTTGCCGCGAAGAACGCGATTCTGATCGTGGAATTCGCGAAAGAACACTGGGAGCAGGGCGCGAGTTTGAAAGAGGCTGCGGTGCATGCGGCACGTCAGCGTCTGCGTCCGATCCTGATGACCTCGCTGGCGTTTACGCTGGGTGTGGTGCCGCTGGCCATTTCGACCGGCGCGGGCTCGGGCAGCCAGAACGCCATCGGTACCGGCGTGATCGGCGGTATGCTGTCCGCCACCTTCCTGGCCATTTTCTTCGTCCCGGCATTCTTCGTGATCATGCTGTCACTCTTCAAGGTGAAGCGTTTGAGCGAGAACCACGACAAGCATCTGAAGCAGGATGACGACGAAGATCATGAAGACACGCCTGCCGACCATGGCAAGGGCGATCGCCAGAACGGCGAGCAGGAACCAAAGCAATGAGAATGTCATCGATGAGAACACTGTGGACCGCCTCGCTGGCGGTGACCCTGGCCGGGTGCTCGCTGGCGCCCACGTATGAGCGGCCGGCCGCGCCGGTGTCCGGCACGTACCCCACCGGTCCGGCGTATGGCGCGCCGGATCAAAGCGCCGCCAGGCCGGATGGCGTGGCGACGGCAGACATCGGCTGGCGCGAGTTTTTCACCGATCCGCTGCTGCAACAACTGATCGAAATGTCGCTGACCAACAACCGCGACCTGCGGATTGCCGCACTCAACGTCGAGTCGGCCCAGGCGCAGTATCGGATCGAGCGCGCCAACCTGTTCCCCAGCGTGGGGGTGGGTGGACAAGCCAATATCCAGCGCACGCCTGGCGATCTCTCGATCTCGGGTAGCCCCAGCACCAGCCGCAGTTACAGCGTGGGCGCATCGTTTTCCGACTGGGAACTCGATCTGTTCGGCCGGATTCGCAGCTTGAGCGAGGCGGCCCTGCAGGAGTATTTCGGCCTGGAAGATACGCGTGAGGCGACCCAACTGTCGTTGATCGCCGAAGTCGCGAACGCCTACATGACGTTTCGTGCCGATCAGGAATTGCTTGCGCTGACCGAAGAAACCCTGGCCACGCAAAAGCAATCGTACGATCTGACCCTCCAGGGCTATGACGGTGGCGTGAATACGGCGCTGGACCTGAGCCAGGCCGAAGTCTCGGTTCGCACGGCCGAGCGCAACTACGCGGTGTACACCCGTCAGGTCGCCAACGATCGCAATGCCCTGGTGTTGCTGCTGGGTCAGCCGCTGGACGCCAACATGGAGCGGGCGCTCGAACAGGCCAACCGCCTGGACGACAACGCGTTGCCCACGGCATTGCCGGCCGGCTTGCCGTCCGATCTGCTGACCCGTCGTCCGGATGTGCGTGCGGCCGAGCATCAGTTGATGAGCGCCAACGCCAACATCGGCGCGGCGCGGGCCGCCTTCTTCCCGCGTATCGGTCTGACCGCCAGCGGCGGCACGTCCAGCGCCAGTCTGGATGGGCTGTTCAAGGCCGGGTCCGGCACCTGGGCATTCAGCCCGTTGATCTCGGTACCGATCTTTGCGGGCGGTCAGTTGCGCGCCAGCCTTGACGTGGCCGAGATTCAAAAGGACGCGCGAATCGCCCAGTACGAACGCACGATCCAGACCGGCTTTCGTGAAGTGGCCGATGCGTTGGCCGGTCGCGGCACGCTCGATCAGCAGATCCGTTCGCAAGAGCAACTGGTGGCCGCTACGCAGCGCGCCTACGATGTGTCGGATCAGTTGTTTCGCGGTGGCATCAGCAACTATCTGACGCTGCTGGATTCGCAACGGTCGCTGTATGACGCGCAGCAAGCACTCGTCACCACGCGCCTGTCGCGCATCAGCAACCTCATTACGTTGTACAAGGTGCTGGGCGGCGGCTGGACGGAACGCACGCCGGCTTCGGCGGCGGCACCCGGCACCGCTGCGGCGGGAACGGCCGCAACCGGCACGGACAGGAATATGGCAGCGACCTCGTCCGCCTCGTCGGCGCAGCGTCCTGCTGGATCGACATCGTCGTCCTACATGCGCCCTCAGCCTGGCTCGGTGACGCGCGTGCAGCAGCCGACGTCAGGCCGTTAATGACTTATTGAACGTGCGACCTGAAGGGTCGCGAGCAAAAAAATGCCGCGTGTTGCCTCTGGGGCCACGCGGCATTTTTCTATCGGTCTGCACGGTTTTTCGTTCGAGATCCTGAATGCAGGGGTCTTCGTTCGAACCGGACCGGTGCGGCGGCGAGCGCGGAGCAGCGGTCAGCCGGCCTTGCCAGTCAGCGTATACACGGCGCGCTCGTCCTGCGCCAGCAGTTTGGTCAACCAGGGCAGGGCCGTCTTCAACTCGTCGTGCAGGGTATAGGGCGGATTGACGATATACATGCCACTGCCGTGCAACCCCAGGCCATCGGGCGAGGGCTTGCGCACGCTCAACGTGGCATGCACCCAGCTCTTGGCCTCGATTTTTTCGAGATGCCGACCGATTTCGGATGACTCCAGGCGCTGCACCATCGGATACCAGACGACAAACGTCCCGGTGGCGAAACGTTGCAGGCCTTCCTTCACCGCCAGATAGGCGCGACGGTAATCGCGCTTGTCTTCGTACGACGGGTCGATCATCACCACACCGCGACGCGTGGGCGGGGGCATCATGGCTTTCAGACCGTCGAAGCCATCCGTGGCGTAGATGGTGGTTTGACGGATGGCGCTGCGGCTTTCGCGCTCGAGGTTAGCCAGCAGCACTTCGGATTCGGTGGGATGGAGCTCGAACAACCGCAGGCGGTCGTGCTCGCGCAGGCTATGCAAGGCGTACCAGGGGGAGCCCGGATAGTGGCGCAGACCTTCGCCCCGATTGACCGCGCGCAGACGGGCGATGTAGGCGGCAAAGAGCGGCGGCAGATCGTCGCGGTTCCACAGACGCATCACACCATCGGCGAATTCGGCGTTTTTCTCAGCCCAATCGCTATCGAGGGTGTAGCGCCCGGCGCCGGCGTGGGTGTCGACCACCCAGTACGGCGCGTCCTTGCGGTTCATATAGTCGAGAATATGAACCCAGATGGCGTGTTTGAGAACGTCGGCATGATTGCCGGCATGAAAGGCGTGGCGATAACTGAACATGCGTGCAGTCTACCCGTCAACGACCGGCCACGTCGCGCATCGCGACCAGCTCGTCGGTAAAAATGCCGTCCATGCCCCACTCGCGCAGCTGTTTTGCGCGCGCAACGTCGTTCACTGTATAGGCGGCCATCCGGTAGCCGGCGTCATGCACAGCGGCAATCAGCTCCGGCGTGGCACGACGTTGATTGATATTTAGCGCGACACAGTCGTGCTGGACCATCCGATCGCGCCAATCGGCGGCAGGCTCCGACAGCAGCAGGGCGCGCGGCAGTTCGGGCGCCGCCACGTGCGCCGCCGCCAGCGCCACTTCGGAGAACGACGACAGCAATGGCGGCACGCTCGCGTTGGCCCACAAGGTGCGGCACGCCAGTGCGACGGCGGTGCCGGTGGCGGCCTCGTGTCCCAGCGATGGCTTGATCTCGACATTGCTGGCGATGCCGTTGGCGAGCAGAAACTGCACCACGGCTTCAAATGTGGGCACGCGCTCTCCGGCGAATTCGGGGGAATGCCAGCTGCCCGCGTCGAGTTGCGACAGTTCGGCGTAGGTCATGTCGGCCACGCGGCCCTGACCGTTCGTGCAGCGGTCCACGGTGTCGTCATGCATCAGCACCAGGACGTTGTCGCGAGTGAGTTTGACGTCGTACTCGACGAACGTATAGCCCTGACTGGCGCCCAGGCGCATGGCCGCCAGGGTATTTTCAGGCGCATGACGCCCGCCGCCACGGTGTGCGATGAGGGCAGGATAGGGCCAGTCGAATGCGGGTGTGGACATGCGGGTCATTCCAGTTGAGAGATGAGCGGAGCAAACAGTCGAAAATGGTAAACTGCCCCGGCTAAACGGTTCACACCGGTACGGGGACGAGGCGGATACGATTCGGGGTTCGCCTTTTTTTATGCGCTTTATTGCCGCGCGGGGTTCAGTCAACGCGCGGGATCAGGGACTTCAATTGTTCGATTTTATTCGCAACCACCGACGTTGGATGCAAGTCATCCTGTTGGTCTTGATCGTGCCGTCCTTTTTCCTGGTCGGGATTCAGGGTTATGACAGTTTCGTCAATAAGGCGCCGGATATGGCGGTCGTTGGCGAGTCGGCGATCAGCCAGGCTGAATTCGATGCCATGCGCCGTGACCGTCTCGAGCGCCTGCGCCAAAGCATGCGCGAGCGTTTCGACGCCGCTCGCCTTGATACGCCGGCAAGCCGCCAGGCTTTGCTCGATCAGATGATCGACCAGCGTCTGCTGGCCGCCGTGGCGATCGACAACCGGTTCTCTGTGTCGGATGAGACGCTGCGCAATACGATCGCGTCCATCCCCGCCGTGCAGGACGATGGCCGTTTCTCGCCCGAGCTTTACCGTCAGGTGCTGGCCTCCCAGGGCATGTCGCCCGCCCAGTTCGAAGCCGGCCTGCGCCGCGATCTGGCCGTCGCCCGCGTGATCGAACCCGTCGGCCAGTCGGCCCGGGTACCGACCACGGTAGCCAACAGCGTCGACAGCGCCCTCACGCAGACCCGATCGGTGCAAACCCGTCGCTTCGACGCCGCGGGCTATCGCGACCGCGTGACGGTATCCGATCAGGACATCAAAGCCTGGTACGACGCCAACCAGCAAGCCTTGCAAATCCCCGAAAACGCGTCGGTGCGTTACGTGGTGCTGGACGAGGCTGCCGCCACTGCCGGGATCGAGGTGAAGGATGCCGACATCGCCACGTACTACAAGCAGAATCAAAATCGCTTCGGTCAACCCGAACGCCGTCGTGCCAGCCACATTCTGATCCAGGTGCCCGCGGGCGCGTCGGCCGAGGTGCGCAAGACGGCACAGGACAAGGCGGCAGCGTTGGCTGCCCAAGCCAAGTCCAATCCGGCCGCGTTCGCCGATCTGGCGCGCCAGAATTCGCAAGACGCGGGCTCGGCCGCCAATGGCGGCGATCTCGGTTGGATCGTCAAGGGCGTATTCCCGCCGGCGCTCGATGCCGCGATCAACAGCCTGGCCGCCGACCAGGTGTCCGGTGTGGTCGAAAGCCCCTCCGGTTATCACGTGCTGAAGGTTACGGCCGTGGAAGCGCCCACCATCAAGCCCCTGGCTGAAGTGCGGGACACCATCGTGGCCGAGATCAAGCAGCAGGAAGGCGCCAAGCGCTTCGCTGAAATGGCCACCACGCTCACCAGGCAGGTGAACGATCAGCGCGATTCGCTCGAGCCGGCCGCCGAAGCCGCCGGTCTGAAGGTGCGCACTGCGACAGGCGTGACGCGCGATGGCTTGTTGCCAGCCGAACAGGCAGGCGCCGGTGCTGCCTCGGCCAGTCGGGACGCCGACATCCTGAGCAGCCCGCGCGTGCGCGAAGCGCTGTTCTCCAATGAAGTGCTGCGCGAGAAATTCAACTCGGGTGTGATCGAATTGGCCGCGAACAAGATGGTCGTCGTGCGTCTGGATGCCCTGAAGCCCGCGCAAGTGCCGCCGCTCGCCAGCGTGACCGATCGCGTGCGCACCACGCTGCGTAACCAGAAGGCCGCCGAAGCCGCGAAGCAGGCCGGCGAAGCCGAGTTGGCCAAGCTGCGTACGGCACCTGTGGTTACCGTGCCCGCGGGCTTCGGCCCCACGCAGATGGTGTCGCGCCGCGAAGCCGGCGACTTGTCGCAAAGCGTGCTGAACGCGGTTGTGCAGTTGCCCGTCACACCCGTGCCCGCATACACGGGCGTGGCCGACGGTTCGGACTATGTTGTGGTCCGACTGGAGTCGGTCAGTGCCGGCAAGCCCGATGCGCAAGCTCAGGCGATGCTCACCCAGCAACTGAACGATGCGTGGGCGCAGGCTGAAGATGCCGCAGTGATCCGCATGCTGCGCGAGCAGTACAAGGTGAAGGTGACACCGGAAGCCGAACGAATCATCAAGGGGGAAGCGACAGCCGAAGGCTGATCGCCGGCATTGGGGCAAGAGTGCTGCGCGTCTGATTGCAGATGGCGCCGCCCCATTCGATTGCAGCTGACGCAGCGCGTCGGATTGCCGGGAACACAGGCGGTTTGATCACAGTGGATGCCGCCGGTTTGACGACCACTGCCCGGTTGTGACGCCCCGATTATGACGCCCCGGTTGTGAAGCCCGCCTGTGACGTGATCCAAAAGGAAAAGGCGCTTCTTGTGAAGCGCCTTTTTTGTATGCATCGCGCGGGGTTCATCACGCGGCGAACACCGGCGGCTACCCGGTCTGCTTACTCAGCATGGGCTCCAGCACCGGCCACACGTTGTCGCGCAGGGTGGGTTGGGCCGCTTCATTGGGATGGATGCCATCGGCCTGGAACCATTCGCGCCGCGTGGCCATGCCTTCCAGCAAGAACGGCACGAAGGTGGCGTTCTGGGCCTTGGCTACGGTGGCGAACAGGCCCTGGAAACGATCGGCGTAAGCCCGGCCATAATTGGGCGGGATCTGCATGCCGACGATCATCACACGGGCGCCGGCTTTGCGCGCCTGTTCAGCCATGGCGGTCAGATTATTCTCGGTCATATCCAGCGCCAGCCCGCGCAAGGCATCGTTGCCGCCCAGCTCGATGATCACGATCGCCGGCTTGTGCTGCTCGAGCAAGGGGCCGATCCGCGAGACGCCGCCACTGGTGGTGTCGCCACTGATGCTGGCATTGATGAGCCGATAGTTAGGGTATTGTTCGGTCATGCGCTGCGCCATCAGGGGCACCCAGCCCGAGCCGCGCCGCAAGCCGTACTCCGCCGACAGGCTATCGCCCACCACGAGGACATTGCGCACGCTGGCGGCGTCGCGGGAACCGCTGGCGGTCGACGCGGTCTGAGCGGAAGCGGGAACATAAGCACACAACAGCAGGACGGCCGACAGGCTGGTCCGGCAAAGCAAACGGAAGAATAGGCGCATGGATAGTCGCAACGCGATCGTAGTCAAAGGGTTGGGCAAGCAAGTGGCCGATGCGGGCGGTTCGCTGTCGATCCTGGAAGGTATCGAGTTTACGATCCAGGCCGGCGCGGCGGTCGCCATCGTCGGAAGTTCGGGGTCAGGCAAAAGTACCTTGTTGGGACTGCTGGCAGGCCTGGATGTTCCCTCGACCGGCAGTGTTCATCTGGCCGGTGAAGATCTTTTCGCTCTGAATGAGGACGGACGCGCCCAACTGCGCGCCAGGCATGTCGGCTTTGTCTTTCAGTCTTTTCAACTGCTGCCCAATCTTACGGCACTGGAAAATGTCATGCTGCCGCTGGAATTGGCCGGCAAACCCGCACGTGAGCCGGCCGAAGCCATGCTCGAGCGGGTCGGGCTTGGCGCCCGGCTGCATCACTATCCGCGCACGCTCTCGGGTGGCGAACAGCAACGCGTGTCGCTGGCGCGGGCATTCGTGGTCGAACCGGCATTGCTGTTTGCGGATGAACCTACCGGCAGTCTGGATGTCGCCACTGGCGAAACCGTGATCGATCTGATGTTTGCCTTGCACCGCGAGCAGGGCACGACGCTGGTTCTGGTCACGCACGATCCTCAATTGGCCGCCCGCTGCGCCGAGCAGATCGTGCTGAAGGCGGGCCGGTTGAGCATGTGACGCGGACCGGCCAACGAACGGCCGGTCGCGGTCAGCCATCCGCAGGCAGTGCCGTCATCGGGACACTGCACGAATCGGTTGGCGCAGACGCTGGCCGCGGCGCCATTCGAGCAGGCTGATGGTGATGCCGCTCGCGCACACCACGGCAATCCCCAGCCATGTGGTCGCATCCGGAAAGTGCCGCCACACCAGCCAGCCCATGGCGGTGGACGTCACGATCTGCAGATAGAGCACGGGCGCCAGGGTTGACGCGGGCGCATTGCGGTAGGCACCGATCTGGAACAGATGGCCCAGCGCACCGGAAAACCCGGTCGACAGCATGATCAGGATCTGACCCGCGCTCAATTGCGCGATAGCGGCCATGGCGTCGGACCAGAGTACCGGCAGCGCCAGTGTCAGGCACGCCGTGCCCACGCCACCGCTCCAGATCAACGACGTGAACGGGTTCTCACCCGCAATGCGCCGCGTGGCGACGAACTGACCGGCAAAGAGGCATGCGGTGACCAGACCCGCGGCCACCCCGGCCAGGGGCAGGCCACTGCCGGGTCGGATGATGAGCAACACGCCGGCAAAGCCCACGCCTGCAGCCACCCAGCGCGACATGCGCGGCTGCTCGCCCAATACCCAGGGCGACACGGCGAGCACGATCAGCGGCGCGAGAAAATTGATGGCGGTGGCTTCCGATTGCGGCAACAACCTCAGCGTCGTGAAGAAAGACAGCGTGGCACAAAACATGAAGGCCCCTCGCACGAACTGCCGCCCGGGCTGCCGCGTGCGCACGATCGACCAGCCGCGCGCAGGCACCACGAGCGCCAGCACGAGCACCAGGTGGACGGCATATCGAATCCAGGCCAAAAACAGCAATGGCACGCCGGCCGCCATGACCCACTTGCTCGTGCCGTCAAGCACCGACAACATCACCATCGAGGCCAATAGCCAAACGATGCCCCACACTGGCCGCGCGGTTGGCGCAGCAGTCCCTGCCGACATGCCTGTCTCCCTTTTATGCGGAGTGATGATACGCCTTGATACGGTGGATGCGGAGGCGTGCGCACCCATTCGGTGCAGGGATTCTGCTTCGGCCCGCTTCGAAATCGCTTTTACGGCAAGACGTTAGCGCCCACGATGGCCCTCGTTTTGGGCGTTCTCAGCAGCGTTCCGGACAATCGTTAACGCTTGCAATCGGTAGGAAGCATCGCCAGCGGGATGGAGTAACATCTTTTCGACGCTTTGCGCCTCACGAGGGCGCACAGCTCGGATATACGCCCTCGCCGCAGGGCGGCCCTATGCCAAATTGAGGAGATGCTTAATGGTCAAGAAACACGTCGCCGCCGTCTGGCTCGGCATGTCGGTCGCGCTTTTTGGCGCCGCCACCCCCGCGCTGGCCCAGCAAGGCAAAACGCTGACCGTCGCCACCGATACGGCCTTTGTGCCCTTCGAATTCAAGCAAGGCGACAAATACGTCGGTTTCGATATCGACCTGTGGGATGCCATCGCCAAGGAAATGAACGTCAAGTATCAGTTCCGCCCGATGGATTTCAGCGGCATCATTCCCGGCTTGCAAACCAAGAACCTCGACGCCGCGCTGGCGGGCATCACGATTCGCGACGATCGCAAGAAAGTCATCGACTTCTCGGATCCTTATTACGAAAGCGGTCTGGCCATCCTGGTAAGCAACAAGAATACCGATATCACCGATGCCAAGAGTCTATCCGGCAAGACGGTGGCAGTGAAAACCGGTACGGCCACGGTCGACTTCCTGCGCAAGGAAGTGCCTGACGCCAAGCTCAAGCTGTTCCCCAACATCGATAACGCCTATCTCGAACTGGCCACGGGCCGGGTCGATGCCGCGGTGCACGACACCCCCAACGTGCAGTACTACGCCAACTCGGCCGGCAAGGACCGCACCAAGGTGGTGGGCAAGGTCAAGAGCGGCGACTTCTACGGCATCGCGATGCCCAAGGGTAGCCCGCTGGTCGCCGACGTCAACAAGGCGCTCGCCACGTTGAAGTCCAACGGCAAGTACGACGAAATCTACGCCAAGTGGTTCGGCAAACAGCCCTGATCCAGGGCTGACGTGGCTGTTCATGCCAACGTCTGAACGGGGCCGGCTCAAACGAGTCGGCCCACGTGTTTAAGGGGATCCATTTTGGAATTCGACTGGTCAGTCATCGTGGACGCGCTTCCCAATCTTTGGGAAGGCACCAAGATGACGATGCTCATCACCTTCTGCGGCCTGGCAGGCGGCTTCATTCTGGGTGCGCTTACCGGTGTGGTTCGCGCGTACGGTCCCACGTGGTTGTCCGCGATCGCACAGGTTTACGTTGCCGTCATTCGTGGCACACCTATCGTGGTGCAAGTGATGTTCTTGTACTTTGCGCTGCCGTTGATGGTGCCCGATCTACGGATCGACGCGTTGTGGGCGGCGATCATTACATTGATCGTCAACTCCGGTGCCTACATCTCCGAAATCGTGCGCGGGTCGTTGCTGTCGGTGCACAAGGGCCTGAAAGAGGCCGGTCAGGCCATGGGCCTGCCGTTTCACAAGATCCTCACGCACATCATCGGGCCGGTGGCGTTTCGCCGCATGATTCCGCCACTGGGTAACCAGTGCATCATCAGCCTGAAGGATTCGTCGCTTTTCATCGTGATCGGTGTCGCCGAACTCACGCGTCAGGGCCAGGAGATCATGGCCAGCAACTTTCGCGCAGTCGAAATCTGGTCGGCGGTCGCCATCATCTATCTGATTCTCACCGGCGCACTGGCGTTGGGTTTGCGTCTGGTTGAAAAAAGGATGCGCATACTATGAGCATGGTCGAATTTCGCAACGTCATCAAGCGGTTCGGTACGTCGACTGTGCTGGACGATATCTCGCTCGATATCAATGAGGGTGAGGTCGTGGTGGTCGTCGGGCCCTCGGGCTCCGGCAAATCCACGTTCCTGCGCTGTATCAATGTGCTCGAAACGATCCAGGGCGGCGATCTGCTGGTCAACGGCATCAGCGTGCATGGCTCGGACGAGCAGGTGCGCGAGATCCGCCGCGAAGCCGGCATGGTGTTTCAGCAGTTCAACCTGTTTCCGCAGCTTTCGGCATTGGACAACGTGATGTTCGGTCCGATACACACCCGCGGCGCGTCGAAAGAGGATGCACGGCAGCAAGCCGAAACCCTGTTGGCGAAGGTGGGGCTGGCCGAGCGCATGAACCACTTTCCCTCCGAGCTGTCGGGTGGCCAGCAGCAGCGTGTAGCGATCGCCCGTGCGCTGGCGATCAAGCCGCGCCTGATGCTCTTTGACGAACCCACCTCCGCACTCGACCCTGAGTTGCGCCAGGAAGTGCTGCAAGTCATGCAAACGCTTGCGCAAGAGGGCATGACGATGGTGGTGGTCACGCATGAGATGGCATTTGCGCGCAGCGTAGGCAGCCGGCTGCTGTTCATCGACAAGGGCAAGATCGCCCATGATGGGCCGCCTTCGGAACTGCTGAGCAATCCGCCCAGCCAGCGATTGAAGGACTTTCTGCAACACGTGCATTGATGCAAAAAAATCGGACCTTACGGTCCGATTTCCTTGCCCGGGCGGCGTGCTGCCATCAACCCTTGACGCGCAGGATCCGTTGCACCTGGGGCACGTGGCGGATCGAACGGATCACCTGTGCCAGATGCTTGCGGCTTTCGACTTGAATGGTCAGGTGCAGCGCCACCGTGGCGGTCGCGTCGTCGTGCATGGTGACGTGCACGATGTTGGCGTCCGCCGCAGTCACTTCGGCAGCCAGCCGACCCAGCGTGCCGCGTTCGTTGCGGCAGGTGATGTCAAGGCGTGTGGAGAAGTGCTTCGCCGGCTGGGCGTCCCAGGCGACGCTGACCCAACGATCGGGTTCGCGCGTCTGCAGGCGCAGCGCCACCGGGCAATCCGCCGTGTGCACCACCAAACCTTGCCCAATGCGCAAGCCGGCGATGATGGGATCGCCAGGCAAGGGGCCGCAACAGGTGGCCAGCTGTACGGCCTGACCTTCATTGCCTTGAATCAAAATCGGGGCGCTGCGGGCCGACGTGATTTCGTCCACCGCAGCCGCCGTCGTGGCGACGAGGCTGTTCTCGGGTTGGAAACGACGTGCCACAACGGCGGCCAGGCGCTTGCCCAACCCGATGTCGGCCAGGATTTCGTCACGCGAACTTGCACCGGTGCTGCGCGCCAACTTTTCCCAGGCAGGATCGGCGACGTCGGGCAGATCGAGATGCAGATCATGCAAGGCCTGCGACAACAGCCGCTCACCGAAAGCGACTGACTCTTCGTATTTCACGGTGCGTAGATAGTGCCGGATCTCGGACCGCGCGCGGCCTGTGCGCACGTAGTTGAGCCATTGCGCGTTGGGCCGCGATGCGGGCGAGGTCACGATTTCAACCGAGTCGCCGCTATTGAGTTCTTTGCGCAGCGGCACGAACTCGTTGTTGACCTTCGCCGCCACGGCCTGATTACCGATATCGGTATGGATCGCATAAGCGAAATCCACCGGAGTGGCGCCACGCGGCAGCGAAATGATCTTGCCGCGTGGGGTGAAGACGTAAACCGCATCCGGGAACAGGTCCACCTTGACGTGTTCGAGAAACTCGCCGGAATCGCCCGTCTGGCTCTGGATATCCAGAAGCGATTGCAGCCATTGGTGCGTGCGCTTCTGGAGGTCGTTCAATCCCGTAGAGGCATCCTTGTAGAGCCAATGCGAGGCCACGCCTTCTTCGGCAACATGATGCATGTCGCGCGTGCGAACCTGAAACTCGACGGGCGTGCCATAAGGGCCGACCAGCGTCGTGTGCAGCGACTGGTAGCCGTTGACCTTCGGAATCGCAATGTAATCCTTGAACTTGCCCGGCACCGGTCGGAACAACTGGTGCAATGTGCCCAATGCCAGATAGCACTCAGGCAGCGTGTGCACGATCACCCGGAAACCGTAGATGTCGAGCACTTCGGAAAAGGTTTTCTTCTGGTCGACCATCTTGTTATAGATGCCGAACAGGGTTTTCTCACGTCCGGTGACCTCGGCCTCGATACCCGCGGCGGGCAGGGCGGCACGAACGGCGTCGCTGATCTTGCTGATGACTTCGCGGCGATTGCCGCGCGCCGACAACACTGCTTTATAGAGCACCTGGTACCGGTTGGGATACATGGCGCCAAAGCACAGATCCTGCAACTCGCGAAAGAGCAGATTCAGCCCGAGGCGATGCGCGATCGGCGCGTAAATTTCCAGCGTTTCGCGCGCGACACGGCGGCGCTTTTCGGGATTGACCGCATCCAGCGTGCGCATGTTGTGCACGCGATCGGCCAACTTGATGAGAATAACGCGCACATCGCGCGCCATTGCCAGCAACATCTTGCGAAAGCTCTCGGCCTGCTGCTCGGCCTTAGTCGCAAAATCGAGGCGGTCGAGCTTGGAAAGCCCATCGACCAACTCCGCCACCTCAGGCCCGAACTTTTCCGCCAATTCATGCTTCGGAATGCCCGTATCTTCCATGACGTCATGGAGCAGGGCGGCCGAGAGTGCATTGGCGTCGAGTTTCCAGCCGGCGCAGATTTCCGTGACCGCGATGGGATGCGAAATGTAGGGCAGGCCACTGGAGCGAAACTGCCCGAGGTGCGCGCGGTCGGCAAAACGATAGGCTTCGCGGACGCGATCGACGTCTTTTGCGTCGAGGTATCGGGCGATGACTTCGGTGAGGGGCGCCAGAGAGGCAATGATGGGTGCTGCTGGGGCAACGGCGTCCGCGCTATCGGGAGCCAAAGCCAGACCGGCGGGCGTTTGCGCCGCGCCTTTCTTTTTCTTACTGGGACTGCGACCCAGGCGAGAACCGGCGCGGAGCGCCGCTAGCAAGCCCGAGGATGCCGATTTGAGTCCTGGAAACGCCATGCGAGCCGCTCCAGGTGTAGATCAGGTCGGTACCTTGCGCAGCATTTCGAGACCGGTCAGACCGGCGGCGATTTCGCGCAAAGCGGTAACCGTCGGCTTATCTTTGCTGTCCAGGCGCGGCGCGTGGCCCTGAGCCAGTTCGCGTGCGCGGTAGGTGGCAGCCAGCGTAAGCTTGAAGCGGTTGGGGATCTGGTTCAGACAATCTTCGACGGTAATACGAGCCATGAGCGCACCTGCTGCGAGCGTGAATGGAAAAAAGGGAAGCGCATACGCGAATTGCGTATGTTCTCAGTGTGCCGCCGGAATGCCCAGTTGAGCGAACAAATCGGCGTGGCGGACTGCCTGAGACGAAAAACGTAGCCGGGCCGCGCTGACGATTTGTGTCAGCTCATCCAAGGCTACGCTAAATTCTTGATTAATAATAACATATTCACACTCGGGAGCATGGGCGATTTCGCCGCCGGCGGCCAATAAACGGCGCGCAATGACCGAGGCATCGTCCTGCCCCCGCGCCTTGAGCCGGCTCTCGAGCGCATCGAACGAGGGTGGCAGGATGAATACGCCCAACGCTGCCGGAAAACGCTGGCGCACCTGGCGCGCACCTTGCCAATCGATCTCCAGCAACACATCGCGCCCGGCTTGCGTGGCTTCATCGATACGATCGCGCGGCGTGCCGTAGAAATTGCCGTGTACCTCGGCCCACTCGAGCAGGCTGTCGCTGGCGCGCAGCGCCTGAAAATCCGCCACGCTGATGAACCGATATTCGCGACCGTCCTCTTCACCGGGGCGCGGCGCGCGGGTGGTGCATGAGATCGAGAGCGTCAGCGAGGGGTCGCGCTCGAGCAGCGCGCCCACCAGGCTGGATTTGCCGGCGCCGCTCGGCGCGACGACCATCAAGACATTGCCAGGTTGGACAGACATAAGAAAAATCAGTGGCCGGGAGGAAGAGGCGAAGAATAGCAAATTCACCGTGTCCTGAGTCGATCGCGCGGAGTAGGATGCCACTTTCGCCAAAGGAGAAGGGCATCATGAGTGAGCAAGCAGGCGCGTCACACGACGCGGCAGCGGCAAACCGCGCCACGCAAGCGCAAACCAATCACAGCGCGCCTTCGGCGCGACGTGTCGCCGTGGTGACGGGCGCCGGATCCGGCATCGGCCGTGCAGTCGCGCTGGCGTTGTACGCCGAGGGCTATTCGGTGGTACTGGCGGGTCGTCGCGCCGAGGCGCTGGCAGAAACGCAGCGTCAGGCCAACGATGCCGGTGATCGGATGCTGGCCGTGCCGACCGACGTGAGCGACGAAGGCGCGGTTGGTGCGCTGTTCGATGCGGTCCGAGAGCATTACGGCCGCATCGATCTGCTCTTCAACAATGCCGGTCGCGGTGCGCCGGCCGTGCCGATCGATGAGTTGCCGGTGCAAACGTGGCGCGACGTGGTCGACGTCAATCTGACCGGCATGTTCTTGTGCGCTCAGGCAGCCTTCCGAATGATGAAGCATCAGACGCCGCGGGGCGGACGGATCATCAATAACGGTTCGATCTCGGCCCATGCACCGCGGCCCCGTTCGATCGCCTATACGGCGACCAAGCATGCCGTGACCGGGCTCACCAAGTCGATTTCTCTGGACGGGCGTGCCGACAACATCGCTTGCGGACAGATCGACATCGGCAACGCGGCGACCGAAATGACGGATCGCATGGTGGCGGGCGTACTGCAAGCCAATCTGGTGGTGGCGGCTGAACCGCGGATGGACGTGCAGGATGTGGCGCGTGCCGTCGTGCACATGGCTGCACTGCCGCTGTCGGCCAATGTGCAGTTCATGACGGTCATGGCCACTGCCATGCCATTCGTGGGTCGCGGTTGACTTGAGCCGGGAAGGCGGCTGCGTGATGGCAGCCGCCTGAAAAAGCGGAAGGGACCCACATCATTCAGATACGCAGTCAAGGCGCGCTCTCTATAGGCGCGTGCTGCAAATCTACAGGTGCGGGTTGCACGGCGAGGGGGCCCGACACAGACGCGCGGTCAAGTGCGTCGGGCGGATCGATCAGCGCGCGGTGAGCGCGACCAGTTTGGGCGCTGCGGGCGTGCTGTCCGGCTTGATCAGTGCGCGTGCACCGCGGTAAACCTTTGACCAGTACGTGCTGTCAAGGCTATCGATACGAACCGTTGAGCCGCTGGTGGGGGCATGGACAAACTTGTCGTCGCCGATGTAAATGCCCACGTGCGAAACGGCGCCGCGGCCGCGGGTGTTGAAGAACACCAGATCGCCAGGCTGCAACTTGCTCTTGGCCACATTGGCACCCTTGGCACGCTGATCGCGCGCCCGGCGTGGAAGATCCATGCCTGCAATTTCGCGATAAACAAATGCAACAAGTCCACTGCAGTCGAAGCCGTCATCGGGATCTTCGCCGCCCCAGGTATACGGGGTACCGATCGCATCGAGGCCAGCGGCCACGACTTGATCGCGAAGACTGTCTTGTTGCTGGGTGCTCAAACCCTTGAGCGAGCCCCGAGCTTCCGGGGTAATCATTGCGTCAGCCGTCTGCGGAAGGCTGATCGCGCCGGCAGCGATCGCCAAGGCGACCAGTGCGGAACGTGCGGAGAAAAAGGATCGGCGTGTAGGTGTAGCGGTATGGCTATTCTGTCGCGTCGGCGGAGTCATAAATCTGCATCAAAATCGTACATGTCGGAGGACCCGTGCGGAAAAAAACTCGCTACGGGCCGGCGAATGGACTAGGCCCGGGACGCATTGTATAAGCAAAATAATTTATTACACCTGTCGCAAGTGGGGATATCGAGTTACATTCTTCGATGTCCGACGTAGCGGGAATTACACGGGTAGATTGGTAGAATTTACGTGACGTTGTAAAAAATTCAGGGGCGAGGGCCTGAATTTGACGCACCTCGAGCGGCGCTTCGGTGACGCTTTTAGTGCCTACTTGGATGGATTTGGCTATCGCGGCGATAGCGGAAATCGAATCAGCGCGAGTGACGTGAACCGCGCACGGTACGAAGTGTCTACGGCTAACAACACTTGGGCGTTGGTGCGTGGAAATAGGCAATGTTTCGATGGTGCAAAGCAGCAAATAGTGCGGCGCGGATCGCCTTTGTTCGTCGCGGTATGCCGCGCATTTCCCAAGACGGCAGAATTGCCGAAGATGACGCCGCGTTGCCGGTGAGAAGCCGCCGGATGCACTTTGCGACTGGCGGTGCCGTGTGAGGGGCGCAATGACAGTCACGTTATCGTTGCCGTACTTCGCCTACAAGCTGCATCCATTGCCGTACCGCGCATACAAGCTGAATCCGTTGCCGTACCGTTCATACAAGCTGAATCCGTCGCCGTACCGCTCATATAGGCTGAACCATCGAGCGTGTGCAGGTAAAAAACTTGGCGCACTGTGATCGACGTCGCTGTCTGGGGTTAATCAGGCAACTTGCCAGCGCGAGGCGGCCTGGCCGCTTGGGGGTGAGGTGGCGAGCTGGTTAGGCTGCTGCGGCGAGGTGCCTTGGCCCAAGGCCCTCGCACCTTGGCCAAGCCAATGCCCATCAGGCTCGCTCTCAACGTCCATCAAACCCGGTTTTGGGAAGCGCCGCCTGCCGGGATGCGGCAGGCGGCGATGCGAGCTGCATGGCTTACTCGATGTTTTGAGCCTGCTCGCGCATTTGCTCGATCAGCAGCTTCAGATCCATTGCAGCACGCGTGACGTCCAGACTGGAGGCCTTGGAGCCTAGCGTATTGGCTTCGCGGTTCATTTCCTGGAACAGGAAATCCAGGCGTTTGCCCGCGCTTCCAGTGGGTCGCTTTGCTGCTTTCGCTTGTTTGCCGGCTGGCGTCGGGGGAGGAGCATCGCTCGCTTCACCCGCGCCCAGAATATGGCGCAACTCCGTCAGATGCGATCGCAGGCGTGCAATTTCCTCGGCAACGTCGATTCTCAGCGCGAACAGCGTGGACTCTTGCGCAAGACGTTCGGAAAGCTCGCCGCCGGAAATGTTTGCAAACCCCGACGGAAAGGCCGATGCGACGGTATCGCGAAGCTTGGTGGCGAGCTTCTCGCGATGCTCAGCCAGGAGCGCCGGCAGGTGTGCCGTGACGTGATCGACCACGCCCGAGATGTCGTCCGCGCAGGTGAGCATGACGCCAGCCAGGCGTTCGCCTTCGCGCGCGCGCGAGGCTTCCAACTGCTTGAGTGCTTCCTGGGCAGCGGTAACGCAGGCTTCACTCCAGGCTTGAGGATCCATGGCATCGTTGCCGCGCTGGCCGGGCCAGTTGCTCAACTCAACCAGACGCGGCGCGGCGACATCCGGAATCACGCTGCGCGCTTGCTGCAGTTGAGCGGCGAGTTGCGCAAGCCACGCCGGATCAAACGTCGTTGAGGCGGCGTCGGCCACGCGCGTGAAGCTGGCGCGGACTTCCACCTTGCCGCGTCCCAGTCTGGCGGTGAGAAGATCCCGCAGCGGGCTTTCTGCTTGACGAAGATCTTCCGGCAGCCGGAAATGAAGGTCGAGAAAGCGACTGTTGACGCTGCGAATTTCGAGCGCGAGCGAGCCTTGCGCGAGATCGACGCGGGCACTGCCAAACGCGGTCATGCTATGAATCATGAATCAGTATCCTGCTGTGAGTCCGTCGGGGTTGCGGGGGTCTGATGCCCCGTAGAGCACACCATCGTGAATTTCAATCGTCTGCGTGCGGCCCATGACGGCCTGGACCTTGATGGTGTGACCCATGCTTTCCAGGATGCGCCGCGTATCGGGGTTGATGCCTTTCTCAACCCGCAGCACATCCGGCAAGCCTTGATGGTGGAAACGAGGTACGGCAGCCGATTCGGCCGGATTCAAACCAAAATCGATGGCGTTGACGACCGCCTCGAGTACCGTCGTAATGATACGTGAGCCGCCGGGCGACCCCGTGACGAGCCAGGGCTCACCATTTTTGAACACCATCAGCGGCGTCATCGAACTCAAGGGACGTTTTCCAGGGGCAATCGCATTGGCGTCGCCGCCTGTCAGGCCGTACGCGTTCGGTACGCCGGGCTTGGACACGAAGTCATCCATTTCATTGTTGAGCAAAATGCCAGTGCCCTCGGCCACAATGCCCGTGCCGAAATTGAGGTTGAGCGTGTAGGTTGTGCTGACGACGTTGCCTTGTTTGTCGGCAACGGAAAAGTGCGTGGTTTGATCGCTTTCGTAGGGCAGGGGGTTGCCGGGCCGAATGGTTGCACCAGGGGCGGCACGGCGTGCATCGATCTTCGCGGCTAGGACGTCGGCGTAGGCGCGCGAGGTGATGCCGGCCACCGGCACCTTGGTGCGATCCGGATCGCCCAGATACTCGGAGCGGTCGGCGTACGCCAGCTTCATGCTCTCGGCCATCAGATGAATGGTCTGGGCGCTGCCCAGGCCATAGTCGCCCAGCGGATAGCGTTCGAGAATATTCAACATCTGCACGATGTGGACACCGCCCGAACTGGGCGGCGGCATGGCGACGATGCGATTGCCGCGGTAGGCGCCCACCACGGGCTCGCGGTTGATGGCCTTGTAGCGCTTGAGATCGGCTGCCGTGATGCCGCCACCGTGGCGCTGCATCTCGGCGGCGAGTTTGGTGGCGATATCGCCCTCATAGAATGCTTTGGCGCCGTCGCGAGCGATGGCCTCGAGCGAGGCCGCCAGATCGGTTTGACGCAGGATATCGCCCGCTGCAAGGGGAATGCTTTGCTTGTCGCCCGTGCAGGGCTTCGGTGTACAGGCAGCGATGACGTCCTTGAAGAAAATGCGGCGCGTGGCCGGCCATTGGCCGAGCATATCCGCTTCCGTGGCAAGCATGTCGGCAAGCGTCTGTCCGACCGGAAAGCCTTTGCGGGCAAGGTCGATGGCTGGCGCGATGACCTTGGCACGCGGCAAAGAACCATGTTCGTCGAGCGCCTTCAGCAGGCCGGCGACGGTGCCCGGAACGCCAACCGCACGGTGCGTATACAGCGAGGCACCGGAGCGCAGGTTGCCGGCGCCATCGAGATACATGTCGCGCCGCGCAGATTCCGGCGCGACTTCACGAAAATCGAGCGCAACATCACGACCGGTTTTGGCGTCGTGAATCAGCATGAATCCACCGCCACCAAGGTTGCCGGCGTTGGGCAACGTGACGGCAAGCGCAAAGCCGACGGCGACTGCTGCATCGATGGCATTGCCTCCCTGACGCATGATGTCTACGCCGATGCGCGACGCCAATGCGCTTTCGCTTGCCACCATGCCGTTGACGGCGCGCACGGGCGAGAAGATCACGTCGCGCGTGTCGTAGCGCGCTGCGGCCGCTGAGGTGGTGGCCGAGGCTGTTGGCGCCGTCAGCGTGCTGGCGGGCGCCGTGACACCAGGCCCGGACATGAAGGTGAACGCAAGCGCAATGAGGAAGGGGGAGTGCGAGAGGCGAGGGCGTGCGGTCATGGGTTGGCAATGAGAGACGAAGGTCGACACCGGCAGCATAACCGGCATCGCCGGCTCGACGATATGCGTACAAGTCGCAACTCCGGGCACGGGAAAAAAGGTGTGCGGCGCCCCGTACAATGCCTACCTTTCCTGTCTTGCCGGAGTTCCCGATGTCCCTCGATTCCTCGACCCCGTTGTCCCGTCACTCCGGCCGTGCGCCCGATGAATTGAGGCCGTTCGAGGCCATACGCGGCTATACGCGCTACGCCGAGGGCTCGGTGCTTGTGAAAGCCGGCAATACGCACGTGTTGTGCACGGCAAGCGTGCTCGAAAAAGTGCCGCCGTTTCTGAAAGGCAAGGGCCAGGGCTGGGTCACCGCCGAATATGGCATGTTGCCGCGTGCCACGCATACGCGCGGCGATCGCGAAGCTGCGCGCGGCAAACAATCCGGGCGTACGCAGGAAATCCAGCGCTTGATCGGTCGCAGTCTGCGCGCGGTATTCGATATGCAGGCGTTGGGCGAGCGTACCTTGCACATCGACTGCGATGTGCTGCAGGCTGATGGCGGCACGCGATGCGCCAGCATCACCGGCGCCTGGATTGCCTGCGCCGATGCAGTGGCCGCATTGCAGCGCCAAGGTCTGCTGGCCACCAATCCGTTGCGCGATCATGTTGCTGCCGTCTCGGTCGGCATGGTCGATGGCCGTCCGGTGCTCGATCTGGATTATGAAGAAGATTCGGGCTGCGATGCGGACGTCAACGTCGTCATGACGGGCGCCGGCGATTTTGTCGAAGTGCAGGGCACGGCCGAAGGCGTCGCCTTTTCACGCCGCGATATGAATGCCTTGCTCGATATCGCCGAACAGGGCATCGTCAAACTGGTGGCGGCACAAAAGGAAGCCCTGCGCTAAACGGCACCCGGTAAGCGACACCCGGTACGCGGCACCCGCTGACGCAGCCCGCAAAGCCCTACCAGCAAAGCGCAGCCTGCAAAGCGCCACCTGCATAGCGCAACCCGCAGCCCGCAAGGCACTAACCCGCAAAGCGCAACCCGTACCGCTCCACACGGCGCGGTGCGATTTGCGCAGTAGTCATTCAGGGCAGCAGTCGCTCAACCCTGGCGCAATCGCCCAGCGCCCAGATCGCATCGATGAGGCGGCGCACTTCGTCCGGCGTGACGACGCCGCCATAGGCGGCCAGGGTCGTCACCTTGTCTTCGATCTCAGCACGGCTTAACGTGTTGCCCGGATCGCCCTTGGGCTCATCCACACGGCCGTCGAAGTGCCGACCGTCATGCGTCGTGACGTGCACCTTGCCGATCCAGCGGCGCGGATATGCGGTGTCGACCTCCTCATCGAGCGACATGGTGACGCGCGTGTTGAAGGCGCTGACGAAGGTGTTGCCGAAGCCGGCATCGAATTCGGCCAGTCCCGCGCGGCCGTGCGCAGCGATCAATGCGAGTACGGTACCCATCGAAAATTTCGACTGGTGGACGCTGCGGGGGTCGACCACGGGCCCGAGCACATCGATCGCGCCCTGATGGACTTGCGCCTCGACGTGCGCGATGTCGTCGGCAGCGAGGTTGTGCTCGCGCATCACGCTGAGCAAAGCGTCCGCCGCCGGATGCGTGTGGCGGCAGGAGGCATGAAACTTGAACGATGTTTCGAGCACCGTCCAGCGCGTACCGAGCTGATCGGTAAGTTTGGCGGGATCGGCGTCTGTGGACATGCCGGCACCCATCCCTTGCGGCCCCTCGAGTATTTGCTTTGCACCCGTGAAGCCCTCGCGTGCGAGAAAAGCAGCCGTCAGTCCGTCGCCCGCAGCTTTGGCCGTGTGAAGTTGTTTGGAGTCGGCCGCGTCACGCAAGAATTCCCATAGTCCGGCCGCCTGCGTGCCGGCTGAGCCGATCGCGTGCAGCATCTGTTCGGGCGTCAGGCGCAGCAAGTGCCCCACGGTGACGGCCGCAGCCACGGTGCCGGCGGTGCCGGTGGTGTGGAAAATCTTGTAGTGCGAACGGCCGAGAAACTCCCCGATGCGGATGCCCACCTCGTAGCCGGCGACCGCCGCGGTAATCAGCTCAGGCCCGCTGCGGCCCAGCAACTGCGCCACCGCCAGCGCAGGCGGGAAGACGACGGCAGCGGGATGAAACACCGCGCCGTTATGCACGTCATCCTGCTCGACCACGTGGGCCGCTGCTGCGTTGACCATCGCGGCAAACAAAGGGCTGGTCAGGCGCCGGGAGACGAGCACCTCGGCGTCGCCGGTGCCGGGTCCCATTGCACGGGCGAAGGTGTCGATCGCTTTGATGGGCGCGGTCTGCGCCCCGGCGAGAATCGACCCCAGGGTGTCCAGCAGCAAAGATTCGGTGCGGCGCGCCACTTCCGGCGGAATGGCGTCGTAGGTGAGGGTGGCGGCAAATTGTGCCAGCACGGCGCTGGGGTGCGTGGCCGCGAGGCTTTGGGGCATGTCGTCAATGCGCATTAGAAGGACCTCGGCAAACCCAGCACGTGTTCGGCCACGTACGCCAGGATCAGGTTGGTGGAGATCGGCGCGACTTGATACAGCCGCGTTTCACGGAATTTGCGTTCAACGTCGTACTCGTTGGCGAAGCCGAATCCGCCATGAAACTGCAGGCAGGCATTGGCGGCCTCCCATGAGGCGTCGGCCGCAAGCAGTTTGGCCATGTTGGCCTGTGCGCCGCAGGGCTGGTGCGCGTCGAAACGGCGGCAGGCCTCGTAGCGCATCAAGCTGGCAGCTTCGACGTTGATATGGGCGCGGGCGATCGGAAACTGGACGCCCTGGTTTTGACCGATCGGTCGGCCGAACACGATGCGCTCCTTGGCGTAGGCCGTCACCTTGTCGACAAACCAGTAGCCGTCACCGATGCACTCTGCAGCGATCAAGGTGCGTTCGGCATTCAGGCCGTCGAGGATGTATTTGAAGCCTTTGCCTTCCTCGCCGATCAGGTTGTCCGCCGGGATCTCGAGGTTGTCGAAAAACAGCTCGTTGGTCTCATGATTGACCATGTTCGCGATGGGGCGCAGCGTCATGCCGTGCTTGAGCGCGTGATGCAGATCGACCAGGAAGATCGACATGCCTTCGGATTTTTTCTGGACCTGATCGAGCGGCGTGGTGCGGGCCAGCAGGATCATCAGGTCCGAATGCTGCACGCGTGAAATCCACACTTTCTGACCATTGATGACGTACCGGTCGCCCTTGCGCTGCGCGGTCGTTTTGATCTTGGTGGTGTCGGTCCCCGTGGTGGGCTCGGTCACGCCCATGGACTGCAGCCGCAGTTCGCCCGCAGCGATGCGCGGCAGAAACTCGCGCTTTTGCGCTTCCGAGCCGTGGCGCAGCAGCGTGCCCATGTTGTACATCTGGCCGTGGCAGGCGCCGGAGTTGCCGCCCGAACGGTTGATTTCTTCCATGATGATCGACGCTTCGGTCAGTCCCAATCCGGAGCCGCCGTATTCCTGCGGAATCAGCGCGGCCAGCCAGCCGGCCTTGGTCAGCGCCTCGACGAACGCTTCGGGATACCCGCGCTCTTCGTCGATCTTGCGGAAGTATTCGCCGGAAAACTGCGCGCACAACTCGCGTACGGCGTCACGGATATCGGTATGAGCGGTGTCGAATTCGGACATATCTACAGCCAAATAGGTGAGGAAGGCGGCGGGCATTTGAGCCTGCCGCATGTTACAAAGCGCGATCCATACTGTGCCGCAAAGACCGGCCGAAAGCTAATTCGAATTGACGAAGGCAGTGTTAGGCGCTCACGAAGCGCCGTCTGTCGTAAAGGGAGTCTGCTGCAATGTCCATGCATTTCGATCTGGTCGACATGCAGTTGATGGTGAATATCGGTACCTCGCGCAGTCTCACTCGCGGTGCCGAAAAATCGCATCTGTCACTGCCGGCCGCCAGTACGCGTGTCAAGAATCTGGAAGCGCATTTCGGCGCGCAACTGCTCTATCGCACCAGTCAGGGCGTGACGATGACGCCTGCGGGCGAGTCGTTGCTGCGGCATGCGCGTACGGTGATCGGCCAGATCGAGCACTTGCGTGGCGATATGCAGGCCTTCGCGCTGGGGGTGCGCGGGCGCGTGCGCGTGCTCGCCAATACCAGTGCGATGACGGAATTCATGCCGGCCGTATTGGGTCGGTATCTATCGGCCCATCCGGATGTGCATATCGAGTTGCGCGAGCGACTGAGTTATTTGGTAGCGAAAGAGGTATCGGAAGGCGCGGCCGATATCGGCATCGTGGCGGGCCAGCCGCCTGCTGCCGATGTGGTGTACCTGCCGTATCGCAGCGACCGCCTGGTTTTGATCACGCCGCCCAGGCATTCTCTTGCCGATCAGGGCGACATTGCGTTCGCCGATACGCTGTCGTTCGATTATGTGGGCTTGTCCGAGACAAGTGCCATTCACCCTTTCTTGCGCCAGGCGGCCGACGCGTTGGGGCGGCCGTTGAAGTTTCGGGTCGAGGTCGGCAACTTCGAAGCGCTGTGCCGCATGGTCGAGGCACGCGTGGGGGTGGGCGTGATTCCGGCGTCGGTTGCTGAGCGGTTTGCGCGCACCATGGCATTTGAACGGGTCGCCTTGACGGACAGCTGGGCCGAGCGCGAGTTGCATATCTGTGTGCGCGATTACGCGGCGTTGCCGGCGTTTGCGCAGGCCCTGGTCGATCTGCTGGTGAAGGACGGGCAAGGCGCCTGAGCACTGACCGATCGGGTCGACGCGCCACTGTCACGAAAGCGCCACCTTCGATCACGATAATCGCGCCTGCCGCGCTATGGAGCGCTACAGCAGGATCATCATGCGATTTCGTCTGGGCGCGTCGCTGCGCGTCAATACCGTTCTCACCGCCGTGCTGGCGTTTTTCGTTGCCGCCTTTGCCTTGGCGGCCGCTGGGGCTGTCGGCCTTTCGCTCGAAAACCAGCGTTGGATCGCCGAACTCGGCCGCGGCAATATCGAGCGCGCCAGCGATCTGAGTGACGCGACCAGTCGCGTGTTTCAGGCCCGGGCGTTGTTGACTGAGGCCAAGACCAATATGGAAGGTGGGTTGATTGAAGCCCGCGATGCGGCTCTTAAACGGGTCACCTCCATGTTGGAGGGCGCCACCAGCAAGATCGAGCGGCTGCGCGCCAACGCCGATGACGATGCACTCGGGAGACCGCGCTATGACGCCGTGCTCGCTGCCTACGATGCGTTCGCCGGCCGTGGGCTGGCGCCGCTTGCCGCCGCACTGCAGGCGTGGAACGGGATCGAGGCCAATCGCCTGAGCGATGCCGTCATTCCCAATCTATCGGCCGATTTTGTGGCAAGGGTGGACGAGTACCAGCAATACATGCGCGAGCGTGGCGAGCGTTCGGTCGCGCGTGCCGCCGACGTGCTGCAAACCGCCATCTGGGCAGCGCTGGCCGCATTCGGCGTCGTGTGCGTGCTGGCGATTGCGTCGCGCCTGGTGTTCGGGCGCGTCGTGCTGCGACCATTGACCGGTGCCGGCCATCATTTCGATCGCATGGCCGATGGTGACTTGACGGCGCCCATCGAGCAGCGGGGGAACAACGAAATCGGTGTGCTGTTCGGTGCGATGCGCCGGATGCAAGGTGGGCTGTCGCAGGCAGTGCGCAGTGTGCGTCTCGGGGTGGACAGCATGCATGCCGGCGTGCGGGATATCGCCGATGGCGGCGCGGACATGTCGATGCGCACGGCCCGTCAGGCGGCCGCAGTCCAGGAAACGGCTGCCAGCATGGCCACATTGGGCACCACCGTGCAGCACACAGCCGAACAGGCGCAGGGCGCCGCAGTGGGCGCTCAGGCGGCAACGCAACTGGCACGCGCGGCGGGCGATGCCGTCGAACGGGCCGAGCAGCGCATGCACGAGATGGCCGGCGAGGCCGGCAGAATCGGCGCCATCGTCAGCGTGGTGGAGAGCATCGCTTTTCAGACGAACATTCTGGCACTCAACGCTGCCGTGGAAGCGGCGCGTGCCGGTCAGGAAGGACGGGGGTTTGCCGTCGTGGCCGGCGAAGTTCGCACGTTGGCACAACGCAGCGCGCTGGCGGCCAAGGAGATCAAGACGTTGATCGATGCGGCCACGGTTTGCGCCGATGCCGGGGTCAAGGAAGCGGCGGATGCCAGGCGCACCGTGCGTCAGGTCGTGACGGCGATCGACAGTGTCCGGCAGGCTGCCGACGACATCTCGATCTTCGCCAACGAGCAGGCCGATCGGATCGTGCAGGTCAATGCAGCGGTGATGGAAATCGATCGGGGCACGCAAGAGAACGCCGCCATGGTCGAACAGACCGCAGCGGCCGCCCATCAACTGGCCGAGCAAGCCGACAACCTGCGTGCGGCCATGGCGGCGTTCGTTGTAGGAGGCACCGTGCCGACACCGCCACGCGCACCGGCGCTCGCCGGCGAACGTTATGCGGACCGACTATCGCACGTGCCCGCTTATTGAACAGACCGCCGGCCCGAAGAAAACCGCTGGCCTGAAGAGACTGCCGACGCAAAGAAACCGCCGACCCAAAGAAACCGCCGGTCGTAAGAGACGGCCGGTCGTAAGAGATTGCCGCCCGCGAATCGCCTGATCGGCAGCCGGCCAGGCAGTCTCGCCATCGTTCTCACAGATGTCCAAGCTTGCATGCCGCCGCTTCAGCGGCATGCGACGTCAGCGCGCTAAGCAAGCAGCGCCAGATCCACATAGGGCTCGGTCACCAACGACAGATTGCCGTGTTTGACTTTGTGCTTGACGTGCGCGGCGGCTGACGCGATGTCTTCCGGGCGCAGCCGGCCGCACGTCGCCGGGCGCACCAGCAGGGCACCGATGCCGATCGTGACGAACGGGAAAAACCGCGGCACGCCATAGCGGTCTTCCGCTTCGATGCCGCCGTTGCTGCGGCCCGCGTCGTCATACAGGGCAATCGCGCGGGCATTGAATTCGGCGATGATGCGCTGCGCCCGATCATGCCAGTCCGGGCTGCGGAACAGCACCACGAAATCATCCCCGCCCACATGGCCCACGAAGTCGCGTTGCGGATCGCAATGGGCGCGAATCACTTCGGCACACAGCAGGATCATGTCGTCGCCACGCCAGTAGCCGAAGACGTCGTTGAACGGCTTGAAATTGTTCAGGTCGCCGTAGCAGGTGACGAAATCGCTGCCTTGTTCGACCAGTGCCGCGATGTGCTGGCTGATCGGGATGTTGCCCGGCAGCGATGTCAGCGGATTGGCGTAGCGGGCGGCCTCGATACGCATTTCGGTCACCGACCGCACCAGCGCTTCACCCGTGCCCAGGCCGTCGTAGGCGCCATCGCGCGTGATGACGAAGCCGTCCATCAGATAGCGCTGATCTTCCGAGATCAGCACATGACTGAGCTGATCGATCGACACGCTGAGCTCGACGAGCACGGGTGCGGTATTCATGAACGTCGCGCAGGGATTGCGACCGAAGAGTTCACGGGTGTAGCGCTGCGCGTAACGCTCCGAGAAATCGCGGCGGTTGATGATGCCGATGGGGCGATTGGCATCGTCGACGATCGCCACCGCATGCAGTGCCTTGTGTTCGTCAAACAATTTGTGCACGTCGTCATTGGTGTGATCCGGGCGCAGCACCGGCGCATCCAGGCGCAGGCTGGCGGCGGTGCCGGCGCGATCGGTCGGGTGGCCGATCTTGCGGGTGGCCAGCGTGTGCGCCGCCGCCTCGAGGATGTTGGGTTGGATCTCGGCACTCGGCCGGCCCAGCATCCAGCCCTGGGCGTAGCGGATACCCATGTCGCGCACGCACGCCAGATCTTCGGCGGTCTCGATGCCTTCGGCGATCACCGCCGTCGAAAAGCAATGTGCCACGGCCAGCACGGCACGCACCATTTTCTGGCGCCGGTCGTCGGTAGCGATACCGTGGAAGAAATAGCGGTCGATCTTGACGAGATCGGGCCGCACCTCCGACCACAATTGCAGGCTTGAGTGGCCCACCCCGTAGTCGTCCAGCGCGATGCGCACACCGTAAGCGCGCAACATGGCAAACGCTTCCGCGAGCACCGGCAGGTGCGGCACGACCGGATCGGTTTCGGTCAGCTCCAGCACGATGCGTTCGGGGTCGAGACCCGTCGCACCGAAAAGGCGGGCGGGCATCTCGTCGCGCCATTGCAGCCAGTGGTGGACGATGGCCGTGGCCGACATGTTGATGAAGAGGTGGCCCGACCCCTCCTGTGCGGCGAACGCCTGGACGGCAGCGTGCGCGCTGGCCAGTTCAAGCTGCGGCTGCAAGCCCTGGCGGCGGGCCTCGCTGAAGAGGGCATCGGGTGTGCGCAGCAGCGTATCGTCCGGGCCGCGAATCAGGCTTTCGTGACCATACACGCGGTTGCGCATCATGTCGTAGACCACCTGAAAATGCGGCGTGAGTTGCCGTTTGGCGAGAATCTCCGTGAGGCTGCAGGTGGAACTGGCAAACGCAGCGTGCGCCGTCGCGGGTCCGCCGTCGGTGCGCGTAGACGCGGTCATGGGATGCCTTGATCAGATTTTGTAAAGCTTGGATTCTTTCAGTCGAATGTGACATTTCCATGGCACGACATCGGATGTTCTCCGGCATACAATCCTGGGATGACTACACATACCGAAGACTCTCTCGTGCGCGTGGTGCTGGCGTCCAACAACCCCGGCAAGCTGCGCGAATTTTCGGCGCTCTTCGCGCCTTTGGGCATCGAGCTCATTTCGCAGGCGGAGCTTGGCGTGCCCGAGCCCGAGGAGCCGTATGTCACGTTCGTGGAAAATGCGCTGACCAAAGCGCGTCACGCCAGCCGCATCACCGGGCTGCCCGCGTTGTCGGACGACTCGGGACTGTGCGTGGAAGCATTGGGCGGCGCACCCGGTGTGTTGTCGGCGCGATACGCCCAGCAGCCTGGCGGCCCCAAGTCGGATGCCGACAATAATGAATTGTTGGTGCGCAATCTTGAGGGCGTAACCGACCGCCGCGCGCGCTATGTTGCCGTGCTGGTGCTCGTACGGGGCGAGAACGATCCTCAGCCGTTGATCGGCGAGGGCGTCTGGCACGGCGAGATCATCGATACGCCGCGCGGCACAAACGGCTTCGGCTACGACGCGCATTTTTATCTGCCCGATCGCGGTCACACGGCTGCCGAACTGGAACCTGCCGAGAAGAACCGCGTGAGTCATCGCGCCCGCGCGTTGGCGCATCTGCTGGACAAGTTGTCCACGACCGTCTGACCGCAGTATGGCCATCACCATTCCCATCGTGCGCGAGGGGGCAACCCCGCCGCGCCGCGTGCCCTCGGGCGCCGGTACCAGTCGCCTGACTGCCTTGCCGCCGCTTTCGCTATATCTGCACGTGCCGTGGTGCGTGCGCAAGTGCCCGTACTGCGACTTCAATTCGCACGCGGCGCCGGCCGGGCCGCTGCCCGAAGCAGCCTATATTGATGCGTTGCGTGGCGATATCGAGCAGTCGCTGCCGCTCATTTGGGGCCGGCAGGTGATGTCGGTGTTTATCGGCGGCGGCACGCCCAGCCTGCTGTCGGCCGCGTCCATTGACACGATCATGGGCATGTTGCGCGCGCATTTCAACCTGATCCCGGATGCGGAGGTAACGCTCGAAGCCAATCCGGGCACCGCCGAGGCAGGCCGATTCAAGGCGTATGCGGCGAGCGGCATCAATCGGATCTCATTAGGCATCCAAACCTTCGACGATGCACGCTTGAAGACGCTTGGACGCATCCATGACGCCGCCCAGGCGCGGGCAGCCATCGAGATGGCGCAGCACGCGGTGTCCCGCGTGAATCTGGACATCATGTTTGCCTTGCCCGGGCAGACGCTCGACACCTGTACACAGGATGTGCGGGAGGCGTTGTCATTCGGCACGGAACATTTGTCGCTCTATCACCTGACGATGGAGCCCAACACGGTGTTCGCCAAGTATCCGCCGGCCGCCTTGCCGGATGACGACGACGGCGCGGCCATGCAGGATGCAGTGGCCGATCTTGCTGAAAGTGCCGGCTTGCAGCGTTATGAGGTTTCGGCGTATGCCCGGCCCGGCGCGCGCAGCCGCCACAATATGAATTACTGGACTTTCGGCGACTATCTTGGCCTGGGGCCTGGCGCGCACGGCAAACTGTCATTTCACGACCGCATCATCCGGCAGGCGCGGGTGAAGCAACCCGAAAGCTGGATCAGCGGCGTGGCAGCGGGCGACGGCCGGCACATCGCCGAGGATGCCGAAGTCCAGGCCGACGCGCTGCCGTTCGAATTCATGCTCAATGCGTTGCGGTTGCGTGAAGGTGTGCCGACGCCGCTCTTCGAAACGCACACCGGCCTGTCGGTGGCGCAGATTGCGCACCAATTGGAGGCAGGGGTGAAGCGGGGCCTGATGTCGCCCGATCCCGGCCGATTACAGACGACGCCGCTGGGATGGCAGTTTCTCAACGACACCCAGGCGCTCTTTTTGTAGACCGTGGTGCACGGCGTGTGCCCCGTTGTGGGGCGGTCGTGCATCATGTTTTGCACTATTATGGTGCTTAAGCACTGTTTCAGGCAGGGTAGCACCTCGATAAAAGTTGGCACATATATTGCTTTTTACCCCTCGTGCCAATCGAGAGGCGGTGCCCTCGACCTTTTTTTGGAGATGACATGGCAAGCCCGAAAGACGTTTTAAAGCAGATCGCTGAGCAAGAAGTCAAATTCGTTGACTTCCGTTTTACCGATACCGCAGGTCGCGAACACCACATTTCGGTGCCGACCACCGCTGTTGACGAAGACAAGCTCGAAAGCGGCCAAGCATTCGACGGCTCGTCGATCCCCGGCTGGAAGGGTATCGAAGCGTCCGACATGCTGCTCGTGCCCGATCTGGATACCGCGAAACTGGACCCGTTCCGCGAAGAAGCGACGATGATCATGACGTGCGACGTCGTGGAACCGTCGGATCTGAAGGGCTATGACCGTGACCCGCGCTCGTTGGCCAAGCGCGCCGAAGCCTACCTGAAGTCCTCCGGCCTGGGCGACACCGCCTATTTCGGTCCGGAACCCGAATTTTTCGTGTTCGACGGCGTGACCTGGGGCACCGACATGTCGGGCACCTTCGTCAAGATCAAGTCCGAAGAAGGCAGCTGGTCCAGCGCCATGGAATTCGAAGGCGGCAACCTGGGTCATCGTCCGGGCGTGAAGGGCGGTTACTTCCCCGTGCCCCCGGTCGATTCGTTCCAGGACATGCGTTCGGAAATGTGCCTGCTGCTCGAAGAGCTGGGCGTGCCCGTCGAAGTGCACCACCACGAAGTGGCCAACGCCGGCCAGCTTGAGATCGGTACCAAGTTCAGCACGCTGGTTCAGCGCGCCGACTGGAATCAGGTCATGAAGTACGTGATCCACAACGTGGCCCACGTCTACGGCAAGACCGCGACGTTCATGCCCAAGCCCATCGTTGGCGACAACGGTTCGGGTATGCATGTACACCAGTCGATCTGGAAAGATGGTCAAAACCTGTTCGCGGGCAATGGCTACGCCGGCCTCTCGGAATTCGCACTGCACTACATCGGCGGCATCATCAAGCACGCCCGTGCACTGAACGCGATCACGAACCCCGGCACCAACTCGTACAAGCGTCTGGTTCCGCACTTCGAAGCCCCGGTCAAACTCGCCTACTCGGCGCGCAACCGCTCGGCCTCGATCCGCATCCCGTACGTCGCCAACGCCAAGGCCCGCCGTATCGAAACGCGCTTCCCGGATCCCCTGGCCAACCCGTACCTGGCCTTCTCGGCCTTGATGATGGCCGGTCTGGACGGTGTCCAGAACAAGATCAACCCGGGCGACCCCGCCGACAAGAACCTCTACGATCTGCCGCCTGAAGAAGACGCGAAGATCCCGACGGTTTGCGCCTCGCTGGACGAAGCTCTGGATGCGCTGGACAAGGATCGCGAATTCCTGACCCGCGGTGGCGTGTTCAGCAACGACATGATCGATGCCTATATCGACCTCAAGATGCAGGAAGTCACGCGTTTGCGCATGACGACCCATCCGGTCGAGTTCGACATGTACTACAGCCTGTAATTTCGGCTTGAAGGGGCGGGCTCGCGACGGGCTCGCCGTGTCGCTATCCCGCCCCGGTTTTACTTATGAATGTAGACGCCCTCGACCTTCTCGCCACCGCTGTTTTACTGCTGAACGAACAAGGTCAGGTCGATCATGTGAACGCAGCAGCCGAAGATCTTTTTGGCCGCTCTCGCAAGCAGATGTGCGGACAGCCCGCTTCAGGTCTGTTCGATAACCCCCAGGAATTAGCCTCGTCCATTGAGCGCGCCGCGCGTGGCGCCGTGGCCGATGTACGTCAATCGTCGACCTTGCGTCGCGGTACCGACCCGATCGAGGTGTCGGTAACCACCGTCTCGCTATCGGGCCAGAAATGGCCGGTATTGATCGAGACCCGTGAGATCGAGCAGCGCCTTTTGGCCGACCGCAATCACCGTCTGGTCGAAGAGATCGAAACCCATCGTCAGCTGCTGCGCAATCTGGCGCATGAAGTGAAGAATCCGCTGGGTGGATTGCGCGGTGCGGCGCAGTTGCTGGAAGCCGAACTGCCCAATGCCAGCCTGACGGAGTACACGCAGGTCATCATTTCCGAAGCCGACCGCCTGCAGGCGCTGGTGGACCGTTTGATCGGTCCGCAACGTGTGCCGCTCAACGCGCGGCCGGTGAATATTCACGAAATCTGCGAGCGCGTGTGCGCGCTGATTCAGGCCGAGTTCCGCAGCGATGTGCGTCTGGTGCGCGACTATGATGCGTCTGTGCCCGATGTGCCGGGCGACGCGGCGCGTTTGATGCAGGCCGTGCTGAATGTCGCGCGCAACGCCGCCCAGGAGCTGGTGCTGTTGCGCCGCCCGGGCGAGGAAAGCGCCGGCGTGGTCACGTTCCGCACGCGCGTGGCGCGCCAGATGATGCTGGCGCATCGGCGCCACCGCCTGGCGCTTGTCTTGTCCATCATCGATAACGGACCGGGCGTGCCCGAAGATATCCGCGATCGACTCTTTCATCCCCTTGTCACCGGCCGTGCCGGCGGCACCGGCTTGGGCCTGAGCCTGGCCCAGGATTTTGTCCAGCAGCACGGCGGCATCATCGAATTCGATTCCCGTCCCGGGCATACCGAATTTCGTCTGGTGTTGCCGATGGAGACCGCATGAAACCCGTTTGGATCGTCGACGACGATCAGGCCATCCGTTGGGTGCTCGAAAAGGCGCTGGCTCGCGCCGGCGTCACGACGCGGAGCTTTTCGCAAGCTCAGGATGTGCTCGATGCGTTGCAAACCGACATGCCGGCCACGCTGGTATCCGATATCCGCATGCCTGGCGGCAGCGGCCTGGATCTGCTGCGCCAGTTGAAAGAACGCCATCCGGCACTCCCGGTCATCGTGATGACGGCCTTCGCGGATCTGGACAGTACCGTCTCTGCTTTCCAGGGCGGAGCGTTCGATTACCTGGCCAAACCGTTCGACGTCAACGAGGCCGTGGCGCTCATCCAGCGCGCGGTGCAGGAGTCGGCCGCGCCGGAAACCGAGCGCGCCGATCCGGAGGCCGCCGAGTCCGAGCGCTGGATGATGACGCAGTCCTCCAGCACGGCGATGCAGGAAGTGTTTCGCGCGATCGGGCGTCTGGCGCAGTCGAAAGTGACGGTGTTGATCACCGGCGAATCAGGCACCGGCAAGGAACTCGTGGCGCGTGCGCTGCACGGGCATGGTGCACGGCACACGGGTCCGTTCGTGGCGCTCAATGCCGCGGCCATCCCGCGCGATCTGCTCGAAGCCGAGCTGTTCGGCCACGAGCGCGGCGCGTTCACAGGTGCAAATACGTTGCGCCGCGGGCGTTTCGAAGAAGCCCATGGCGGCACGCTCTTTCTGGATGAAATCGGCGATATGCCGATCGAATTGCAAACGCGATTGTTGCGCGTGCTGGCGGAGGGCAACTTCTATCGCGTGGGCGGGGCGCAACCGGTGCGCGTGGATGTGCGCATCGTGGCGGCCACCCATCAGCCGCTGGAGCAACGGGTGGAGCAGGGCCTCTTTCGGGAAGATCTGTTTCATCGCCTGAACGTGATCCGCCTGCGGTTGCCGCCGCTGCGTGAACGCACCGAAGATATTCCGTCGCTGGCGCAGCACTTTCTGACGCAGAGCGCACGCTCGCTCGGCGTGCCCGTTAAGCGCCTGACCAATGAGGCGATGGTGGCCTTGAGCGGCTTCGAATTTCCGGGCAACGTGCGCCAGCTCGAGAATTTCTGTCATTGGCTGACCGTGATGGCGGCGGGGCAGATCGTCGAACCGGCCGACCTGCCGCCGGAGATCCGGGTGGGCAGCCATGCGCCGGTCGAAACCACCATTCGCAACACGCCGGCCACGATGGCGTCGCAAGAGCATTGGCATGAGGGCTTGTTGCGCGATGCGCAGCATCGCCTGGATCGCGGCGAGCCGGCCATCATGGCCACGCTGACACGACAATTCGAACGCATTTTGCTGCAAAGCGCGCTGGACGCCAGCCGTGGCCGCCGCGTGGAAGCGGCAACGCGCCTGGGCATCGGCCGCAACACGATCACGCGCAAGCTGCGCGAATTGGGCATCGAGGACGAGTAGGCATCAGGGCGGCGTCTCGGGCTGTTGCGGCAGACGGCTGCGCAGCTCCCCCAGCATCGCGGCGCGCAGGCGCGGCGCATTCAATTGCTTCAGCCACCACTTCAATGCTTCGCCGCGCGCGGTTTTGTTCCATGCGACGACGAGGCTTTCCGGCAGGGGATGACCGGATTCGGTTTCTCGTGCCAGCAGCAGGCCTTGCGCCAGGTAGGGGTCGGCCAGTGCGCGCGGCACATAGCCGCATCCCAACCCCCGGATCTGCGCATCGATTTTTGCCTGCATAGTGGGCATGATCAGCATGTCCTGACTTTGGAGCAGCCCGCGCGTTTGCGGCGCGATATAGCGGGAGGTGTCCCCTACCACGATGGCGCAATGGGCTTGAATGGCCGCCTTGCTCAAGGGCTCTGCCGCCTGCGCCAATGGATGGTGGGGCGCCACGCAAAACACGAAGGGCGAAATGCCCAGCGGCTGCGTGCGATAGTCGCCGCTGGCGGCCATACCCGCATCGGCACCGATCACGATATCCGCACGGCCGGAGGTCAGCGCATCCCAGTTGCCGCTCAGTACCTCGACGGAAAACCGCAGGCGGGTACCGCACTTGAGCACATGGAAGTCGTCGATCAAGTCGTATAACGGCTGCCAATCCAGCACCGCGCTCACGGCGATGCGCAGCTCGGCCTCCCAGCCGGTCGCCACGCGCTGGACGCGCCGCGTGAGCGCATCCATGGCTTCCAGGATATGCCGTCCGTCCTGCAACAGTGCGTCGCCGGCTGGTGTGAGCCGCGCCCGATGGCCGCTCCGATCGAAAAGCAGCACGTCCAGATTCTCTTCCAGGCGGCGCACCGAGTAGGTGATGGCCGAAGGCACGCGATCGAGCTCGCGCGCCGCCTTGGCAAAGCTGCCGTGCCGTGCGATGGCGTCGATGATGAGCAGGAGGTCAGGCGTGAGGGCATTCATGATGGCGCCATCGTTCAAATAAATTGAATGATGTCGTGAAATGCGTTGCGCGGCAAGTCGATCGGCAAGGCCGACAATCTCATACATGAGTTGCGCAGATCACAACGAGATGCGCCAAACGTATCGCAAGGAGTTCCACCATGATTACCCTTCGTCGCAGTGCGGAACGCGGCCACGCCAACCATGGTTGGCTCGACAGCTTTCACACGTTTTCGTTCGCCAGTTACCACGACCCCGATCACATGGGTTTCGGCCCGCTGCGGGTGATCAATGACGACCGCATCGCGGCAGGCCGCGGCTTCGGCAAGCACGGTCATCGCGATATGGAAATCATTACCTATGTGCTCGACGGTGCAGTGGCCCACGAAGACAGCATGGGCAATGGCTCCACCATTCGTCCGGGCGACATTCAACGCATGAGTGCGGGTCGCGGCGTGATGCATTCGGAGTTCAATCCGCAGCCTGATGCCGGCACGCACCTGCTGCAGATCTGGATCGAGCCGGACGTGACCAATATCGAGCCCGAATACGAAGAGAAGCGTTTTCCTGAGGTCGAAAAACGTGGCCGCTTCCGTCTGGTGGCTTCGCCTGATGGCGCCGAGGGTTCCGCACGGATCCATCAGAATGCCCGGTTCTATGTGGGCCTCTTCGATGGCGACGAGTCGGCCACCTACACGCTGAAAGCCGGGCGCCGCGCCTGGTTGCATGTGGCCCGGGGAGAGGTGTCGATAAACGGCCAGGCCTTGGGGCCAGGCGACGCCGCCGCGATCGAAGATGCTGATTCGGTCACGCTGGCGGACGGACGCAACGCTGAAGTCCTGCTGTTCGACCTGCCGTAAGGTCCAGGCGCGCTTACTTGCCCGACGCCACCACGCGCCCACGCTGCAAAGCCTGGGCGCGTTGTTCTGCCAGATGTTCGCGGCGGACGAACTGGGCAACGAACGCGTCTGCCGGATGATGATGCAGGTTGTACGGCGTGTCCCACTGCACGACGTGACCGTCCTGCATGACGCCGATGCGGTCTGCAATGGCAAAGGCTTCGGCCTGATTGTGTGTGACCAGAATGGCCGTGTGGCCGGTGGCTTTCAGGATGTCGCGCACTTCGAATGCCAAACGTTCGCGCGTATCCACATCCAGATTGGAAAAGGGTTCATCCAGCAGCAACAAGTCCGGCTCGGGTGCCAGAGCACGCGCCAACGCCACGCGTTGCTGCTGGCCGCCCGACAACTCATGCGGATAGCTGGCGGCAGCGCCGCCCAAGCCCACCATATCGAGCAGTGTGCCCACCCGTGCCCGGCGGGCGTCTCGGGTCAGTTTGCGCAGACCGAAGCCCACATTTTCAGCCACGGTGAGATGCGGGAAAAGGGCGTAGTCCTGGAACATCATGCCCACGCGCCGGGTTTCCGGCGCGCGATGTCTGTCAGCCGACGACAGCACCTGGCCATCGAGCGAGATGCTGCCGCTGCGCACGGGTTCGAAACCGGCGATGGCGCGCAGGATCGTGGTCTTGCCGCAACCCGACGCGCCCAGCAGGCAACCGATGTGGCCGCTTTCCAGACTGAGGGTGATGTCGTCGACGACGGTCCGCAGGCCTTGCGGCGTGTCATAGGCGAGCGTGAGATGCGTCAGATCGAGTTGGGCGGACATGCGTGTCAACGGCCTATTTTCAATTGGGTGCGCGCCAGCAGCACCACGGGCAGCAGGCCGGCGAGCACGATGATCAACGCGGCCACCGCGCCTTCTTCGTACGTGCCGCGCGCAGCTTCCGCATACAGCCAGGTGGCCAGGGTGTCGAAGTTCATGGGGCGCAGCAAAAGCGTGGCGGGCAGCTCTTTCATCGCATCCACGAAGACGAGCAATGCACCGGTAGCGAGTGCCGGCCGCAACAGCGGCAGATGCACGCGCCAAAGTGTGCGGCCAGGCGGCTCGCCCAGCAACCGCGAGGCTTGTTCGAGCGAGGCCGGAATGCGCGCGAGGCCAGCCTCGATCGCGCCGGTGGAGATCGCCAGAAATCGCAGGGTGTAGGCGATCACCAGAGCGAGTGACGAGCCCATCAAGAATAACCCTGTCGTGCCGAACGCGGCAGCCAGGGCGCGATCGAAAAGCGTGAAGGGCGCGAGCAGTCCGATGGCGAGCACCGTTCCGGGCAAGGCATATCCGAGGCTCGCCACGCGCGCCATCAACCGGCCTGGCTGGCCGCGGGCGCTTTCGCGCAGTTGGCGGCCCGCCCAGGCGACGATCAATCCGGCGACCAACGTAACGAGCGTGGCGACCAGCGCCAGCATGAGGGTGTTGCGCGTGCTGGCGAGCAATTGCGCCGAGACGCCACCCACGAGATGCAGCCGCTTGCCGGTCTCGACCATCAGATACAGGGCCGGCGCCACAAAGCCGAGCACGACCGGAATCCACCCCAATATCATGGCACCGAGGGCCGCCGCACCGCGCAAGCGCCGGGGCTGCATCGGGCGCATGCGTTGCGTATTGGCGTAGCGTTGCCGGCGCCGGCCGTGACGTTCGAAGAGGATCAGCGCCACCACGATGACGAGCATCGAGAGGGCGATTTGTGCCGCGCCGGCCAGATCGCTACGGGTGACCCACGTGGTGTACACCGACACGGTAAGCGTCTGCACGCCCAGAAATTCTGAGGCGCCGATGTCGTTGAGCGTTTCGAGCAGGGCCAGGCTGACCCCCACGGCGACCGCGGGGCGCGCGAGCGGCAGCATCACGCGAAAGAACACGCCGAACTTGCCGTGGCCCAGCGTGCGGGCCGCCTCCAGCAGATTGGCCGCCTGCGTCATGAACATCATGCGCGTGCTGAGGTACACGTAGGGATAGAGCACCACACCCAGCACGAAGATGGCGCCGGGCAGGGCGCGCAGATCCGGCAACCGGAACTGGCGGGGGCTGTCGTAGCCCAGCACGGCGCGCAACGCGGTCTGGATCGGACCGATCGGGTGCAGGAGGTCCAGATAGGCGAAGGCCACGATGTAGGTGGGCACAGCAAGCGGCAGCAGCAACGCCCACGTCAGCACGCGTTTGCTTGGGAAATCGAATGCGGTCACCAGCCACGCGCTGCCCGTGCCCAGCAGCGTGACCACGAGCCCCACGCCGGCCAGCAACGCCAGCGTATTGAGCGCGGCATCGGGCAGGACGAAACGCGCCAGGTGCAGCCAGTGCGCAAGACTCTCGGTTCCGCCCAAGGCGGCGTAGGCAAGCGCCATGACCGGTAGCGCGACCAGCAGCGCAATCGCGCTCGCGGCCAGCAGCCAGCCCCAGCCACCCTCGGCACGATGCGTGGAGGGCCAGCGGCGAAGGGAGGGTGTAGGCGCCATGGAACGATGAATGCGAAAAGGCGGCCGGGGGGCCGCCTTGGGGATGCGACCGGGTGTCGGCTTAGTTGTCGAAGCCGACCTTATCGACCAGTTCGCTGGCTTGCTTGCGATGCTTGGCGATCTCGGTGACCGACAACGGATCGATCTTCAGCTCGCCAAAGCTGGCCACCACCGGATCGAGCTTGATGCCGCGGCGAACCGGGTATTCGTAGTTGGCTTGGGCGTACAACGTTTGGGCCGGCTCGGACACGAGGTACTCGAGCAGCTTGACCGCGCCTTCTTTGTGCGGTGCATGCTTGGCGACGGCGGCGCCGCTGATATTCACGTGCGTGCCGCCACTCTTCTCGTTGGCGAACGTCGGGCGGATGACCTTGATCGCATCGCCCCATTTGCGCGCATCGGTGCCGGGTTCGGCATTCTTCATCTGGCCGACGTAGTATGCGTTGGCCAGGCCGATATCGCAGATGCCGCCCAGGATGTCGCGAGCCACGTCACGGTCGCCGCCGGTGGCCTTGCGCCCCAGGTTGGCCTTCACGTCACGCAACCACTTTTCGGTTTTCTCGACCCCGTCGTGCGCGATCATCGCGGCGATCAAGGCGGTGTTGTAGGGATGCTGGCCCGCACGGATGCACACTTTGCCTTTCCATTTGGGATCGGCCAGCGATTCATACGTGAAGCTCGTAAGCGGCAAATCTTTTTCGACGTAAAGCACCCGGTCGCGCAGCGACAGCGCAAACCACTGGCCATCGGTGCCGCGCAGGTTGGCGGGGATGACGGACTCAAGCGTTTTCGAGCTCACGGGCTGGGTGACGCCTCCGGCCACCAGATCGAGCAGATTGCCGACGTCCACAGTCATCAGCACGTCGGCCGGCGACTGTGCGCCTTCGGCCTTCACGCGCTCGAGCAAACCATCCTTGACGAAGACGGTGTTGACCTTGACGCCGGTTTCCTTGGTGTAGGCATCCAGCAGGGGCTGAATCAGCTTGGGCTCACGCGTGGTGTAGAGGCTCACTTCGTCGGCGGCCAGGGCGGGGGCCATGGAGACCAGACCGCCGGCCAGGGCCAGCGCGCTCAACAAGGGACGAAGAAAAGGGCGCGATTGCATCAGACGGTCTCCACGCAGGCTATCGGTAACGTAAATGATTATCAACAGAGATGCGGACGATACTGTATCGCGGTCCGGTTTTCAACTTTTTGTCAGGTCGCGGTCCGGCGTTCCGCATCCGGCAACGACGATGAGGGGCGCTTTGCAACGCCATCTTGCCGTTATAAAACAACAGCTTATCGTGTCGCTCAGGCGGCGTGGACCGCGTTCGTCAGTGCGCACCATACCTTCCCATCCGCCTGCAGGCCGCACCCCACGGCGCTTTCCGCAGGATTCGACCTGACGGGCCGCACCGCTTATGTGTTCAGGCAATAAGCATATGAGAAAAACATCCCTAGTTCTCGTCGGACAATGAGAATTGCTATCAATGGATCGGGTAAAATCGAATCATCCTAAATTGACTGAACACCATGGCTGCCTTCAACACCGAGCGCGTACTGAGCGTGCACCACTGGAACGACACCTTGTTTTCCTTCAAGACGACGCGCGACGCCGCGCTGCGTTTCCATAACGGTCACTTCGTGATGATCGGGTTGGAAGTGGAAGGCAAGCCGTTGCTGCGTGCCTACAGTATCGCCAGCGCCAACTACGAAGAAAACCTCGAGTTCCTGAGCATCAAGGTGCAGGACGGTCCGCTTACGTCCCGTCTGCAGCACCTGAAGGAGGGCGACACGATTCTGGTGAGCCGCAAACCGGTGGGAACGTTGGTGGCAGACGATCTGCATCCCGGCAAGCATCTCTATCTGTTCGGCACGGGTACGGGCCTGGCGCCTTTCATGAGCATCATCAAGGACCCGGATGTGTATGAGCGGTTCGACAAGATCGTGCTGATGCACGGCGTGCGGTGGCAGAGTGAACTGGCCTATGCCGATTACATCGAAAACGAACTGCCCAATAACGAATTCTTCGGCGATGTGGTTCGCAACAAGCTGATCTATTACCCGTCGGTTACGCGTGAGCCCTTCCGCAACCAGGGGCGCATCACCACGTTGGTCGAAAGCGGCAAGGTGTTCGAGGATATCGGGCTGCCCCCGTTGAATCCGGAAACGGATCGCGCCATGATCTGCGGCAGTCCGCACATGTTGGCCGATATCAGCGCCATGCTCGATGCCCGCGGCTTCGAAGTGTCCAAGGGTGTGGGACAACCCGGTCATTACGTGGTCGAGCGCGCGTTCGTCGATAAGTAATCCGCCCGGGGCCCATCTGAGGCGCAGGGCAGCAGGGCGCAGGTGCCGAACGGTACTGCACCCGAAGTCAAAAGCACGCAAACGGGGTGATCCGGCTGCGTGCTTTTTTCATGGGCGCCTGCGGGACAGCGCTTATTCCGGCTGGATGCCTGCCCGCTTGATGATGTCGCCCCATTTCTTCGACTCGGCCAGCTGGAAGGTCTTCAGCTCGTCCGGTGTGGACGTGGCCGGCTCAGTGCCGGTTTGCTTGTAGAACTGCTGGGCAGCCTGCTTCTGGGTTGCCGCCACCAGCAATTCGTTCAGCCGCTTGGTGACATCGGGTGGCGTGCCGGCCGGCGCATACGCCGCGAACCAATAGCCCATCTCGTAACCCGGCACGCCAGACTCGGCGATCGTGGGGACGTCGGGTGCCAGGGGCGAACGGGTGGTGCCCGTCACACCCAGCGCACGCAACTTGCCCGAGTTGACCTGAGGCAGGCCTGTGGCCGCGTCCGTGATCATCATCGAGATCTGGTTGCCCAGCAGATCGGTCACGGCGAGGGGGTTGCTCTTGTACGGCACGTGCAGCAGTTGAACGCCGGTCATCTGCTGCAGCAGTTCGCCGGCGATGCGGCTGCTCGAGCTGCCGCTGCCGAAGCTCAGCTTGCCCGGATCTTTCTTGGCTGCCGCCAGGAATTCGCCGACCGTCTTGGCGGGAAACGCCGGATTGACCACCATGATCTGACCGCCTTTGCCCAGCAAGGTCAGCGGCTGGAAATCCTTGACGGGATCGTAGTTCATCGATTTATACAGATGCTCATTGGCGGCATGCGTGGTGTTGGTCGTGATCAACACGGTGTAGCCATCGGGTTGCGCGCGTGCGGCGTTCTGGGCGCCGATCATGGCGCTGGCGCCCGGTCTGTTCTCGATCACGACCGGCTGACCCGCCGATTCGCTCACGCCTTGCGCAATGGCGCGGCCGATCTGGTCGGTCGCGCTGCCGGCGGCAAACGGCACGATGAACGTAATGGGTTTGGCAGGAAAGTCAGCCGCAGCGGCGTAGCCCGCGGGCAAGGCGGCCAATACTGCGGTGGCGCAAAGCGTTTTCAGAAAAGGTCGTGTCATGGGTTGTCTCCGTCGTTGTTGTTGTGTGGTGCGTAGGGGATCAGGAAGCGGACCGTCGTTCGATGTCCGGCAAGGTCGCGGCAAAGGACGCCGGCACGCGCACTGGCATATCGAGCAGCCAGAACGACAGGCCTTTACCGTGCGTGTCGAGATTGAGCGCGTCGTTCACGCCGCCGTCGAGCACGCCTTCCAGAACGAGATTCATGGCCTGCAGGCTGGGCACGAGATAGCGTGTCACACGCGTCGGCTGACGTGCGCCGAACCATTCGGCCACGCGGACCTCCGTCACGGCGTCCACCAGAATGTCGTAGCAGTCCGCACGCCAGGCGATCACACTCAGGTTCGAAATGTCGCCTTTGTCGCCGGTGCGGCTGTGCGCCAGCCGGTACAGCGGCACGTCGATATAGGGGGGCGCGTTCATGCGGCAATGTCCTTCAGAAACGTCCAGGTGGCCGGCACCGCAGTGCGGTCGATCGTGCACGACAGCATGTTCAAACGCGGCCGCAAGGCGGTTCGTACCCCGCCGCCGCCTGCCGGACCGCAGCAGTACAGGGCCGTCACTTCGCGCAGTACGGTGTCGGCGAGCTTGCGATCGGCATGCGCGGCGGCCACGCGCAGTCGCACGTCGCGGCTTTCGCCAGGCTGGCGAGCGTTTTGCAGGGCACCGCCATCGTCGGCCAGAATGCTCAGCGCGCCGATCAAATCGATCCGCAGGCGCAAGCCTGGATCCAGGCGCTTGCGAACGATGTCGCCGGCGAGTCGCGCGCGCGCTTCGGCCTGAATGCCCGCGTAAGAGATCTCGGCCTCCGCCAGCCACCCGCCGCGGTGGCACACGTTTACTTTCAGGCTCGGCGGCCGGGGGTGGCCATCGATACCGCTCACGCGCACTCGATCGGGTCCGATCTCTTCGACGACGGCCTGACTCAAATCCGCGATCACGTCGGGCGTCAGATAACGCGCGGGATCGTGCACTTCATACAGCAATTGCTCTTTCGTGATGCGTGCATCCACGCGCCCGCCGGTGTGGGGCGGTTTGAAGATGTCGAACGTGCCGTCTTCATACAGCGTACAAAGGGGAAAGCCGGTGTTCTCGAGTCCGGGAACATCCTTCAAGCCGGGAATGGCGAAATAGCCGCCAGTGACCTGGGTGCCGCACTCCAGCAGATGACCGGCGATGGTGGCCTGGCCCAGCCGCGGCCAGTTGTCGCTCGCCCAGCCGAAATGCGCCATCGCCGGACCAACCGTGAGCGATGGATCGGCCACGCGGCCGGCAACCACAATATCGGCGCCCGCGCGCAGGGCGTCGGCGATCTGTTCGGCGCCCAGATACGCATTGGCACTGACCAGATCGATGTCGTCAAACATCGCGCCGAAGGCAGTACGCAGATGCGCGTGTTGCTCCGGGGTGGTGAGGGCGTCGCCGGCCACGATCGCGATGCGCGGCGCCCGCAGGCCTTGTTCCGCCGCCAGTGCGGCGATCCGACGGGCAGCGCCCAATGGATTGGCTTGCCCGAAGTTGCTGACGATCCGCACGCCGTGGTCGAGACAGCGTTGCAGGATCGGCGCGATCAGTTCATCCAGCAGCGGTTCGTATCCGCGCTGCGGATCGTCGTTGCGGGCGAGCTGCGCCAGCGCCAGGGTGCGCTCGGCCAGCGTCTCGAAAATCAACGTGCCGCCACCCAGGGCGATCAGGTTGTCCACAACGGCCGATGCGCCATCGGTGCGGTCGCCGGAAAAGCCGCTGGCACAGCCGATATGCATCGGGGGCAGGGGGATGGGTGACGAGAGGGGCTTACTCATGAGGGCACTTTAGGCGGCACGCACTCATACGTAAAATAGAAAAATAAAATCAATTGATAGAGACAAGCCATGAATATTTCCACCCGGCAGTTACGCGCTTTCGTGGCGCTGGCGGACGAAAAGCATTTCACGCGCGCGGCGCACCGTTGCCATCTCACCCAGCCCGCGTTCAGTGCCCTGATCAAAGGCCTGGAGGAGACAGCCGGGACACGCCTTTTCGATCGCAGTACCCGGCATGTGGCGCTGACGTCGGCCGGCGAGGTACTCAACGGCTCGGCGCGACGCCTGCTCGTGGATATGGAATTGACCATGGCGGATCTGGACGACCATGTGGCGAAGCGTCGCGGGCGAGTGGCCATCGCCGCGTTGCCCTCGCTGGCGGCGGGCTGGCTGCCGCCGATCCTCGCGCGCTTTGCCGCCGATCATCCCGGCATCGAGCTCGCGCTCAACGATGCCTTGCTGGACGCATGCCTCGATAGCGTGATGCGGGGCGACAGCGACTTTGCCGTCGCAGCGAGACGCGCCGACATGACGGATCTCGACAGCGATTTCCTGCATGCGGACCGCTTCTATCTGGTGTGCCGCACCGATCACCCGCTGGCCTCAAAGGGAAAGGTGCGGTTGAGCGACGTGGCGCAATGGCCCATGATTCAGATGGCCCGGCACAGCAGCGTGCGCCAGCATCTGGATGCCGCCACGCAGGGCGTGGCGCTGCGGCCGGTGCTTGAGGTGGAGCATCTGGCCACCGTCACCGGCCTGGTAGCGGCCGGCATGGGTGTGAGCATCGTGCCCGCCATGACCTTGTTTCATTTTCGGCGTTCCACCTTGGCCATCGTGCCGTTGGCCGGCCGGGCGCTGACGCGCTCGCTGTATCTGGTCAAGCGCCGCGGGCGCACCTTGCCGCCGGCCGCGGAGGCACTCTATACGATGCTGATGGCTGAACGTGCGAAGATCGCAGCGGATGCGCTTTCGTTATGAGCTATTGGTGTTTACACTCCGATAGCGACCTTTTCCTCCAAACAAGGACTGTTCATGAACAAACAAATCATCCATACCGATTCGGCGCCGGCCGCCGTTGGCCCGTACTCGCAGGCGGTCGCAGTCGTCCCCAATAAAACGGTGTATCTCTCCGGTCAGATCGGACTGGAACCGGGCACGGGTGAGCTCGTGTCGGAAAACTTCGACGCCCAGGTGCGCCAGGCATTTGCCAATATGCAGGCCGTGATCGAGGCAGCCGGCGGCACCCTGCATCAGGTCGTCAAACTTACGCTGTTCCTCACGGACCTGAGCAAGTTCACCGCGGCGAACGCCATCATGGCCGAACTGATTCCCGAGCCGTTTCCGGCGCGCTCGACCATTGGTGTAGCCAGCCTGCCCAAGAATGCGCAGTTCGAGGTCGAAGCCATTCTGGCGCTCTAGACCTGGTTCATGCCTTTCAAGCCGTCGATATTGTGACCACTGCGACTGCGCCCCGTTCGGGTGGCCGGGGGGCGCCTGCGTCGCGTCAGGCCAAGCCGTCGGCAAAACCGGCGCTGAGCGACGCCGCGCGCCGGTTCCAGCGCCTGGGTCTCTATGCGCCGCCGGATTTCGTCCTGCATTTGCCGCTGCGCTACGAGGACGAGACGCAAGTGATGCCGATTCGCACGCTCGTCCCCGGGCGTTCGGCGCTGGTCGAAGGCGACATCATCCGGTCGGATGTCACGTACCGGCCCCGCAAGCAGCTCACGGCCGTGATCGCCGACGACACCGGCGAGCTGCAATTGCGGTGGCTCAATTTCTATCCCAGTCAGCAAAAGCAGGTGGCCGTGGGCCGGCGCGTGCGCGCCCGCGGTGAAATTCGTGGCGGGTTGTTCGGCCGCGAAATCGTGCATCCGCGAATCACAGTGGCCGAAGGCGCGTTGCCCGAAGCGCTCACACCCGTCTATCCCACCACCGATGGCCTGGCGCAGCCCGCCTTGCGGCGCGCGATCGCACAGGCGCTCGCGTCCTGTGATCTTTCGGACACGTTGCCTGATGAGGTGCGCGACACCTATGCGCTCATGCCGTTTGCCGAGGCGATCGGGTTTCTGCACGCGCCGCCACCCGGTGTGGCCGAATACACGCTGACCGCCCACGACCATCCGGCGTGGCGCCGCATCAAGTTCGACGAATTGCTTGCGCAACAGTTGTCGCTCGCGGCCGCCCGCGCGGCGCGCCGGCTGAAGTCGGCCGATCCCTTGCCCGCGCCGCGCGGCAAGAAGAGCCTCGTTGCGCAGTTGCTGGCCGCTCTGCCGTTTGCACTGACGCCTGCGCAAGAGCGCGTGGTGGCGGAGATCGCGCACGACCTGGGCCGCGCCTATCCCATGCATCGGTTGCTGCAGGGCGACGTAGGCAGTGGCAAAACGGTGGTGGCGGCATTGGCCGCCGCGCAGGCGATCCAGAACGAGGCCCAGGCGGCCTTGATGGCGCCCACCGAAATCCTCGCCGAGCAGCATTACGTCAAGTTGTCGGGCTGGCTCACGCCGTTGGGCGTGAAGGTGGCCTGGCTGAGCGGCAGCTTGAGCGCGCGCGTGAAGCGCGAAACGGCTGCTGCGGTGGCCGCGGGCGAGGTGCATCTGCTGGTGGGCACACAGGCCGTGATTCAAGACACCGTTACCTTCGCGCGTCTCGGCTTGGCGATCGTCGACGAGCAACATCGGTTCGGTGTCGGCCAGCGCCTGTCGCTCACCAAAAAGGGCGAGCGCGAGGACCGCGTCGCCATCCCGCATCAGCTCAACATGAGCGCCACGCCCATTCCGCGCACACTGGCGATGACGTTCTTCGCCGACCTCGATGTGTCGGTGATCGACACGCTGCCGCCGGGCCGCACGCCGGTGATCACCAAACTCGTCAACGATGCGCGGCGCGAGGAAGTCATTGCGCGCATCGCCATGGGTGTGCGCGAGGGTCGCCAGGCGTATTGGGTATGCCCGCTGGTAGAGGAAAGCGAAGCGCTCGAACTTCAGACGGCGGTCGACACGTTCGACACCTTGCAGGCCGAATTGCCCGATGTGCGCGTGGGCCTGGTGCACGGCCGCCTGTCGTCCAGCGAAAAAGCGGCGGTGATGAACGCCTTTCGGGCGGGCGAGGTCGATGTACTGGTGGCGACCACCGTGATCGAAGTGGGGGTGGATGTTCCCAATGCCGCGCTCATGGTGATCGAGCATGCCGAACGCTTCGGGCTGGCGCAATTGCATCAATTGCGCGGCCGCGTTGGACGCGGCACGGCGCAGTCGGTATGCGTATTGATGTATGCGTCGCCCCTGTCGCAGGTGGCTCGCGAGCGCTTGCGCGCCATGTTCGAAACCGGCGACGGCTTTGAAATCGCCCGCCGCGATCTCGAGTTGCGTGGGCCGGGCGAGTTCCTGGGCAAGCGCCAATCCGGCGTGGCGCTGCTGCGCTTCGCCGATCTCAATACCGACACCGAAATCGCCGAGGCCGCGCGCGAAGCCGCCGGTCATATGCGTGCGCATCATCCCGGCGCCGTCGATGCCCACCTGGCGCGCTGGATGCGTGGGCGAGAAGATTTTTTGCGAACCTGACCCTTTGGACTAGTCATGACGTTGACCGAACTCAAGTACATCGTTGCAGTCGCGCGCGAACGTCATTTCGGACGTGCGGCGGAAGCCTGTTTCGTCAGCCAGCCGACCTTGTCGGTGGCGATCCGCAAGCTCGAGGACGAGCTGGGGGTGACCTTGTTCGAACGCGGCGGCGTCGAGGTGGGCGTGACCCCGATCGGGCAACGCATCGTCGCCCAAGCGCAGAAGGTGCTGGAAGAAAGCGCGAGCATCAAGGAAATCGCGCGGCAGGGGCACGATCCGCTCGCCGGCCCGTTGCGCGTGGGCGTCATTCACACGATCGGGCCATACCTGTTGCCGAAACTGGTGCCCCTGCAGATTGCGCGTACGCCGCAAATGCCGCTGCTGCTGCAGGAAAACTTCACCCTGCGCCTGGTCGAGTTGCTGCGCCAGGGTGAGATCGACTGCGCCATCATGGCATTGCCGTTGCCTGAGGCCGGCCTGGTCACGCAGCCACTGTATGACGAACCGTTCATCGTGGCGGTGCCGCACAACCATCCTTTCGCGCAGCGCAAGCAGATCGATGCACACGATCTCAAGCAGGAGACCATGCTCTTGCTGGGATCGGGACACTGCTTTCGCGATCAAGTGCTCGAAGTCTGTCCGGAGTTGTCGCGCTTTTCAGCAGCCAGCGACGGGATTCAGCGCACCTTTGAAGGCTCGTCGCTGGAAACCATCCGGCACATGGTGGCAGCCGGCATCGGTGTGACCGTACTGCCGATCACCGCAGTACCCGAGCACCCCGAAAACGACCGCCTCTTGAGCTACATCCCGTTTACGCCGCCGGCGTCGGAGCGCCGTGTGGTGCTGGCCTGGCGCCGCAGTTTCCCGCGCATGGCGGCCATCGAAGCACTGTCGCAAGCGGTGTACAACTGTGGCCTGCCGGGCGTCAAGATGTTGCCGGAGGCAACGCCTTCGCATGTGGGGTGAAGGCGCCACGAACCAGTGGTATTCTTTTTACATCGTCTAAACCAGTCAGGGAGTTCGAATGTCCAAGAAACCGAATAAGAGCGGATCTGCTCCGCACGTCAACATCGGCATCAGCGATGACAATCGCGCCAAGATCGCCGGCGAACTGTCGAAAGTGTTGGCCGATTCGTACACGCTGTACCTGATGACGCACAATTTCCATTGGAACGTGACCGGTCCGCTGTTCAATACCTTGCACGTGATGTTCATGGAGCAATACACGGAAGAGTGGACGGCACTCGACGACATCGCCGAGCGTATCCGTGCCCTGGGTCACAATGCGCCGGGTACGTATCGTGAATACGCAAAGCTCTCGTCGATTTCGGAGCCGGAATCGGTGCCGGAAGCCCTCGAAATGGTGCGTTTGCTCGTCAAGGGCAACGAGGCCGTCGCGCAAACCGCGCGTGCCGCTGCGATCCATGCCGACGAAGCCAACGATCTGCCGACCGCCGATCTGCTCACGCGTCGCCTGGACGTGCACGAAAAGAATGCGTGGATGTTGCGCAGCCTGCTCGAGTAAAGGCTCCAGCGCGTCGGGCGTCTTCAGCGATGCCCGGCGCGCTCAATACATTACCGTTCGATCGCCGGATGCTTCCGGCGATTTTTTTTGCCCGGCGCGATCAGCACCGGTTGCGGTCTGCAGCCGGCGGCTGGACGGCAGCACAAGATAGACAGTCGCCGAACGCAGGCGCTCGCCATAAGATCGCGGCTCGGCCGTCGAGCGGCCCGCATGCGCGTGGAATCGCTCAGTGGCCGTTCACTGCTGAAAGCCGGTGCAACGGCGCAATCCGGGGCGGCGGCGTGGTCACCCGCCAGGCGCAGCGGCGGCGCAGGGCGGTCAGCATCTTCCAGCCTTGGGGCCAGTCGCCCAAACCCGCCTGGGCATTGAGATGCCCGCCAGCGGGCACGACGACGAAGCGGCTGCCCCAGGCATCGGCGAACTCACGGGCGCGGGGCACGCTGCAGTAGGGGTCGTTATCGCTTGCCACCACCACGCTTTGAAAGGGCAAGGGCTGGCGCGCAATGGGCACGAAGTCGCGCAAACATTCGGGGGCGTTGGCACGTTCGACATCGGCAGGCGCCACCAGCAACGCGCCGGCGATCTTCTGGCGCAGTGCCGTGGGCACGGCGGCACTGGTCACGCAACCCAGGCTGTGCGCGACCAGCAGCACCGGACACGTGGCCGCATCGATCGCGGCCGACAGGGCGCCTACCCATTCGGTGCGCGTGGGATGATCCCAGTCTGCCTGCTCGACGCGCACCGCGTGCGGCAGCACCTGCTGCCAGCGGCTTTGCCAATGGTCGGGACCGGAATTTTTCCAGCCAGGAACGATGATCGGTTGGAATCGCATGGACGTCATCATCCACCGCGCCCGGTATGAAAACAACGACGATTTGCGCGTTTGTTTATACCGTAATCGATATAAGAGATTGGGGTAATCCCCGAAGCCGATTCGGACGTTTGCCCGGCAAATGCGGGCTGCGCTCAGGTATGCTCGACGCCTGCGACGATCCAGGAGACGCTCGCAGCGCATGCCCCGCGACACGATCGTGCCGGCCTGCGGCCTCACCCATAACAAGGAGTCAACCATGAACAAGTCCATCCGCACGCTTTCCCGTCTGGCCCCGATGGCGGCCATGCTCAGCCTGACCGCCGGTCTGGCGATCGGTGGCGCCGCGCATGCCGATACCATCAAGATCGGCGTGGTCGGCCCCACTACCGGGCCGCTGACGCAGTACGGTCTGATGGTGCGCGAAGGCATCGATACCGCCGTCGAACGCATCAACGCCACGGGTGGCGTCATGGGCAAAACGCTCGAAACGGTGGTGATCGACGACGGCTGCGAACCCAAGCAAGGCCCGGTCGCGGCCAACCGCGTGGTCAACAGCAAGATCGGTTTTGTGGTGGGCCACGTGTGCTCGGGCGCCACGATCGCCGCCGCCGACATCTACAACAATGAAGGCGTGGTGATGGTGACGCCGGCCGCTACCGCTCCGGCGCTCACCGACGGCAAGCGCTACGACTTCATCTTCCGTACGATCGGCCGCGACGACCAGCAGGGTCCCGCCGCCGCCAAGTTCATCCTCGAAGTGGCCAAGCCCAAGACGGTAGCCGTGCTGCACGACAAGCAGTCATATGGGCAGGGCGTGGCGACGTCTGTGCGCGACGGACTTGAGAAAGCCGGTATGAAGGTCGCAATGTTCGAAGGCATCAACGCCGGCGACAGCGATTTCTCGGCCGTGATCACCAAGCTCAAGAGCGCAGGCGCGGATTTCGTCTATTACGGCGGCTATCACCCCGAGATGGGGCTGCTGCTGCGCCAAGCCTCCGAGCAGGGCCTGAAGGCCAAGTTCATGGGTCCCGAAGGGGTGGGCAACCCGGACATCAACGCCATTGCCGGCGCGGCCGTCGAAGGTATGTTGCTCACCTTGCCCGCCGACTTCTCGCAAAACCCGGCCAACGCCGAGATCGTGAAGGCGTTCGAAGCCAAGAAGCGCAACCCCTCGGGCGCGTTCCAGCTGTCGGCCTACGCTGCCACGCAAGTCATCGCGGATGCCATCAAGGGTGCCAAGAGCACGGATGCCGATGCGGTGGCGAAGTACATGCACGCCAATAGCTTCGATACGCCGATCGGCAAGGCGTCGTGGAACAAACAGGGCGACCTGAACAATTTCGAGTTCGATGTGTTCACGTGGCACAAGGACGGCAGCAAAACCGTCGCCAAGTAAGGTACCGCCGGCGCACGCATCGGTAGCGCCGGCCGGCCCCGCACTGCAAAAAAATAGACCCGCTCCAAGGCGGGTCTATTCACATCGGAAGCAGGCCTTCTTAAGGAAGGCAACCGATCAGGTGCCTTCCACGCGACGACCGGTGTCGGCCTCGAACCAGTGCAGCGGATGGCGGCCGTCAGGGCCGATCTCGATCGTGTCGCCCGTGCTGATGGCCGACTCGGCCAGTTGGCGGGTCGCGCAGCGCACCACCAATTGGGTGTTGCCGTAACGCGCATGCACCAGTTGTTCCGAACCCAGCGTTTCGACCATTTCGACTTCGGCGCGCACGCCGCGTCCACCCAGCACGAGATGCTCTGGACGCATGCCGATGATGATCTTGCGGCCGCGTACCGATTGCGGCACCACCGTGGGAGGGATATCCAGGGCCATGCCATCCGGGCTCTTCATCGTGCCGTCGCCGCTCACCTCGACGGTGGCCAGATTCATCGGCGGGGAGCCGATGAAGCTGGCGACGAACGTGGAAGCGGGCTTTTCGAACACTTCCATCGGCGTGCCGATTTGTTCGGGCACGCCCAGGTTCATGACGATCATGCGATCGGCCAGGGTCATCGCTTCGACCTGATCGTGCGTCACGTAGAGGCTGGTTGTGCTCAAACGGCGATGCAGTTTGATGATTTCCAGGCGCATGGCCACGCGCAGCTTGGCGTCCAGGTTCGAAAGCGGCTCATCGAACAGGAACACCTTCGGTTCGCGCACGATGGCACGGCCCATGGCCACACGCTGGCGCTGACCGCCCGACAATTGGCGCGGACGCCGGTCGAGGAGGGCGGAGAGTTCGAGGATCTGCGCCGCGGCATCCACCCGCGTCTTGATCTCGGCCTTCGAGAACTTGCGGATCTTCAGGCCATAGGCCATGTTCTCGAACACGCTCATGTGCGGGTACAGCGCGTAGTTCTGAAACACCATCGCGATGTCGCGTTCGCCGGGTTCGAGCGTATTGACGACCTTGTCGTCGATCAGAATTTCACCGCCGGTCACCGATTCGAGACCGGCGACCATGCGCATCAGCGTCGACTTGCCGCAGCCCGAAGGCCCGACGATAACGATGAACTCGCCATCGGCGACTTCCATGTTGATGCCATGGATGACTTTGATGTCGCCGGCGTAGGTTTTGGTGAGCGAGCGAAAGCTTAGGGTTGCCATAGATGTTCTTGAATTTTGGGAGAAGCTTACTTCTCGGTATCGACCAGGCCCTTGACGAACCATTTCTGCATCAGGATCACGACCAGCGCGGGGGGCAGCATCGCCAGCATGGCGGTGGCCATGGTGAGATTCCACTCGGTCACGCTATCGCCGCCGCTGATCATGCGCTTGATGCCGATCACCACGGGATACATATCTTCCTGCGTGGTGACGAGCAGCGGCCACAGATACTGGTTCCAGCCGTAGATGAACTGGATCACGAAGAGCGCAGCGATGCTGGTCTTGGACAATGGCAGCAGCACGTCGCGGAAAAAGCGCAGCGCGCCCGCGCCATCGATGCGTGCCGCTTCGACGAGTTCGTCCGGCACCGTCAGGAAAAACTGGCGGAACAGGAAGGTCGCCGTGGCCGAGGCAATCAACGGCAACGTCAGGCCCGCGTAGCTGTTGAGCATGCCGAGATCGGCCACCACCTTGTAGGTGGGCGCGATACGGACTTCCACCGGCAGCATCAGCGTGACGAAGATCATCCAGAAAAAGAACATGCGGAACGGAAAGCGGAAGTACACGACCGCGAACGCCGACAGCATGGAGATCACGATCTTGCCGATCGCGATCGCCAGCGCCATGATCAGGCTGACGGTCATCATCCGGAACACCGGCGGCGCGGCGCCCGCGCCTTCGGTGCCGCCGAACAGCACCCGTGTGTAGTTGTCGATGAAATGCGAGCCGGGTATCAACGACATCGGCGCGCTCGCGACTTCCTGCGCAGTTTGCGTGGACGCCACAAACGTGACGTAAAGGGGGAAGGCAACGATCACGATGCCCAGAATCAGAATGGCGTGGGCAAAGAAATCGAGCCAGGGGCGGCGTTCAACCATGACGGCAAACCTCGGTAGACATCAGTAATTCACCTTGCGGTCGATATATCGGAATTGAATGGCAGTCAGGGCCACGACGATGATCATGAGGATCACCGACTGTGCCGCGGACGAACCCAGGTCCAGGCCGCGGAAGCCATCGCTGTACACCTTGTAGACCAGGATGCTGGTCGACGTGCCTGGACCGCCCTGGGTGGTCGTATCGATCACGGCGAACGTGTCGAAGAAGGCGTAGATGATGTTGACCACGAGCAGGAAAAACGTCGTGGGCGACAGCAACGGAAACACGATGGACCAGAAGCGGCGGGTGGGCGAGGCGCCATCGATGGCAGCCGCTTCGATGAGCGACTTCGGAATCGATTGCAAGCCGGCCAGGAAGAAAAGGAAGTTGTACGACACCTGCTTCCACACGGAGGCGACGACGACGAGGGCCAGCGCCTGATCGCCGTCCAGACGGGGATTCCACGCCACACCCACATCGCGCAGGTAGACGGCCATGATGCCCACGGACGGCGAAAAGAGGAACAGCCACAGCACGCCGACCACGGCGGGTGCAACGGCATAAGGCCAGATCAGCAAGGTCTTGTAGACGTTGGCCGCGCGGATTACGCGGTTGGCCATCACCGCCAGCAGCAGCGACACCGTCAAACCCAGCACGGCGACGAGAATCGAGAACACCGCGGTCGTGCGGAACGACAGCAGGTAGGTGGGCTGGTTGAACAACTCCTTGAAGTTATCCAGACCGACAAATTGCGACGAGAGCCCGAAGGCGTCTTCCAGACGCATCGATTGCCACATGGCCTGACCGGCCGGCCAGAAAAAGAAAACGACCGTGACGATCAACTGCGGCGCAAGCAGCAGATAAGGCAGAGCCTTGTTTCCGAAAACGACGCGCTTTTCCATAATGCTCTAAAAACAATAGAGCCCGGCGCGCAGACGCGCCGGGCGTTCATGACGCGGCGTGCGGGGAGGGCGGCTCGGAAAAGCCTTCCCCCCGCGCGCCGGGGATTACTTCACGCTCTTTTCGAAGCGTTCCAGCAAGTCGTCACCACGTTTCTTCATGCTTTCCAGCCCTTCCTTGGCCGAGGTCTTGCCCGACACGATACGCTCGATCTCGGCATCCTCGATCTCGCGAATCTGGGGCAGGAAGCCCAGGCGCACGCCACGCGATTGTGCGGTCGTCTGCACGTTCAACTGCGTCACGCCGACCTCGGTGCCCGGGTTCTTGTCATAGAAACCGGCTTTCTTGGTCAGGTCGTATGCAGCGATCGTTGCCGGCACATAGCCGGTTTGCTGGTGCCAGCGGGCGGCGATTTCGGGGCTCGACAGGAACTTGAAGAACTTCGTCACGCCCTTGTAGACCTCGGGCGACTTGTTGGCGAAGACCCACAGCGACGCGCCACCGATGATGGTGTTCTGCGGCGCGCCCTTCACGTCGGCGTAATACGGCACCGTCGACGTACCGAAAGCGAACTTGGCGTTCTTGGAGATGTTCGCGCGCAGGCCGCTCGAACCGGTGATCATCGCGCACTTGCCCGAGATGAAGAGCGAGTTCGGCTCGTCGCCGCGCCCGCCGTACATGAACATGCCTTCCTTGCCCATCTTGGCGAGGTTTTCCATGTGACGCACGTGCAGATCGGAAGTGATGGCCAGACGCGCATCCAGACCGCCGAAGCCGTTGTCCTTGGTGGCGTACGGCACGTTATGCCACGACGAGAACGTTTCCAGCTGGGTCCACGACGGCCAGGACGTCGTGTAGCCGCATTCCTGGCCGGCGGCCTTCAGCTTCTGCGCGGCGGCAGCCAGTTCTTCCCAGGTCTTGGGCGGCTTCTCGGCATCGAGGCCGGCCTTGGTGAAGGCATCCTTGTTGTAGTAGAACACCACAGTCGAGCTGTTGAAGGGCATCGACACCAGCTTGCCGTCGGCCGCCGAGTAGTAACCGGCCACGGCACCGATGAAGGCCTTCGGATCGATCGGGTCGCCCGCCTCTTCGGACATCTGCTGCACCGGCTTGATGGCGCCCTTGGCGTTCATCATCGTGGCCGTGCCGACTTCGAACACTTGGAGGATGTCGGGGGCATTGCCGGCGCGGAACGCGGCGATGCCGGCGTTCATCGACTCGCCGTAGTTACCCTTGTAGACGGGCTTGACCTGGTAATCCGATTGGCTCTTGTTGAACTCGTTGGCGAGTTCATTGACGCGTTCGCCCAATGCGCCTTCCATCGAGTGCCACCATTGAATGTCGGTAGCGGCGTGTGCGGCGCTGCCGGCGAGCGCGGCGATGAGCGCCGCTGCGGTGAGCGCGAGACGTTGGGTTGCCATGAGTTGTTCCTCCAGATTGGCCTATTGCGGCGCAAATGTGCCAGCAAGGCTAGGCACTTTATGTACAGTATGTGACAAAACCGTGAATGTCACATTCAACGCTTGACGTGTCAAACGTTATCGACAGATTTCAGTGGGGCGAAGTGTAACGCCACGGCGCAGGTATGCGGCGGACAACATCCGTGTGCCGGGGGCATTCGTCGGGGTTGACGCGGGCTACAATCGAAGGCTATGAATCCGCACCTTCACATCGCATTTATCGGCGGGGGCAACATGGCCGCGGCACTCGCCGCCGGCATGGCCGACCGCATCCTGCCCGCGGGCAATATCCACGTCGTGGAGATCAACGCCGCAGCGCATGCTGCCTGGCAGGCACGCGGCGCCTCCGTGTCGGCCACGCCCGACGATGTCCTGGCCCAGGCCGATATCTGGATTTTCGCCGTCAAGCCGCAGGCGATGCGCGAGGTTGTCGCGGCGTGCAAGCCCTGGTTGCGCGACAAGACCCTGGCAGTCAGCATTGCGGCCGGCGTGCGCAGCGATACCTTGGCCGAGTGGCTGGGCGAGACGGGCGCACCATGGTCGCGCCTGGTGCGCTGCATGCCGAATACGCCGGCGCTCGTTGGCGCAGGCGCGACAGGGCTGGCTGCCTTGCCGGGCGTCTCGGCGGCCGATCGCGATCAGGTGGCGGCGATCATGGGCGCCGTAGGCACCACCGTGTGGGTCGATGACGATGCGGGCCTGGACGCCGTGACTGCGGTATCGGGCAGCGGTCCTGCCTACGTCTTTCTTTTCATCGAGGCGCTGATTGCCGGCGGCGTGAAAGTGGGGCTCACCGCCGACCAGGCGCGGGAGCTCGCCTTGGCCACACTGGCGGGCGCGACCAGGCTCGCGACCGAGTCGGATGAAACGCCGGCCACATTGCGCGAGCGTGTCACGTCCAAAGGCGGGACCACGGCCGCTGCGCTGGCTGCGTTCGACAAGGCAGACTTCACCGGCATCGTCGCCACCGCAGTTGCCGCGGCCGCCGAACGATCCCGCGAACTGGCGGCGGGAGCCTGACGTGAGCGACACCCCCGTGCGGCGCTTCGAGCCGCTTCGCGCGGCGCAGTTCGGCGTCGCCGTGGCCATCATGGGGCTGGTGGTGCTGGCCTCGAACATCCTGGTGCAAGTGCCGTTGAGCGACTGGGTGACGTGGGGCGCCTTGACGTATCCGATCGCGTTCCTGGTCACCGATCTGCTCAATCGCCGATTCGGACCGGCGGCCGCGCGCCGCGTGGCCTGGTGCGGCTTTGCCGTTGCGGTGCTGGCATCGATCTGGTTCGCCGCGCCGCGGATCGCACTCGCGTCGGGCGTCGCATACATTTGCGCGCAGTTGCTGGATATCCGGATCTTCGATCGCCTGCGCGACCAGCGGTGGTGGCGCGCGCCGCTCATCTCCGGATTGCTGTCGGCCACGCTGGATACCGTCCTGTTTTTCACCATTGCCTTTGCCGCGACCGGCACGCCCTGGGTGACATGGCTGCTCGGCGATCTGGCCATCAAGCTCGTGATCAACGCCTGCATGCTTGCGCCGTTCCGGGCCCTGATGTGGTCGATCGCGCGCCCGGCAGACGCGAAAATGACCCATCATTGCCACTGAACAAGTGCCCAGGCTTACGCGTGTATTACGGCCTACGGGAATACACGCAGTGACACGTATCGGGCTTCCTTCCAGAATACCGGCCACGTAGTTCCTCTGGAGAGTTCCGTAATGAAACTGTTGCCTCGTTTTACCCCCAGCATCCTGCTGGGCGCGCTGGCGCTGGCTGGCGCCGCGCATGCCGCCGACACCATCAAGATCGGCATTCCGCAACCCATGACGGGGCCCAACACACAGTACGGTACGCAGATCCAGGCCGGTGCACTGACCGCCATCGAAACCGTCAACGCCAAGGGCGGCGTCAAGGGCAAGAAACTCGAACCCATCCTGATCGACGACGGCTGCGAACCCAAGCAGGCCGTGCCGGCCGCCAACCGCGTGGTCAACTCCGGCGCCAAGTTTGCCGTGGCCCATGCCTGCTCAGGCGTCACCGTGCCCGCCGTCAACGTGTACGAACAGGAAGGGATCGTCGCCATCACGCCGGGTGCGACCTCGCCGCTGGTCACCGATACGACGAAGCCGCATTTCTTCTTCCGCACGATCGGCCGTGACGACCAGCAAGGTCCTTACGCCGCCAACTACATCGCCACCCAACTCAAGCCCAAGAAGGTTGCCGTCCTGCACGACAAGCAAACCTATGGTTCGGGCGTGGCCACGCAGGTCAAGAACTCGCTCGAAAAAGCCAACGTACCGATCGCCATCTTCGAAGGCATCAACGTGGGCGACAGCGACTACTCGGCCGTCATCACCAAGCTGAAGTCGGCAGGTGTGGATCTGGTCTATTTCGGCGGCTACCACCCCGAACTCGGCCTGCTGCTGCGCCAGTCGCGCGAGCAGGGCCTGAACGTGCAGTTCATGGGCCCGGAAGGCACGGCCAACCAGGATCTGGTGGCGATTGCGGGCCCAGCCATCGAAGGCCTGCTGGTCACGCTGCCGGCAGACTTCACCAAGCTGCCGGGTAACGAAGGCATCGTGAAGGCATTCAAGGATGCCAAGCGCGATCCGGACGGCGCCTTCCAGATGCCGGCTTACGCCGCAGTGCAGCTCATCGTCGACGGCATCAATGCCGTGGGCGAAGATCCCACCAAGGTCGCCGACTATCTGCACAAGAACACCTTCAACACCGCCATCGGCAAAGTCGAGTACGACGCCAAGGGCGATTTGAAGAACTTCGAATTTGCCGTGTACAAGTGGGACAAGAGTGGCGCAAAGACGCAACTTTAGGTAGAACAAAACCGCCCGTCCACAACACGGGCGGATACGCAGGGCCAGGTCGCCGGTCCCGGGTGGTTCTTCCGGGGCCGGTGCCTTTTGGAGCACAAGCAACATGTCCGACCTTATCCCCCAAATGTCCCAGCAGATCTTCAACGGTCTGTCGCTGGGCGCGATCTACGCGCTGATCGCCATCGGCTACACAATGGTCTATGGCATCATCGGTATGATCAATTTCGCCCACGGCGAAATCTATATGATCGGCGCCTACGTCGGCCTCGTCACTCTCACGGCCATCGGCACGCAAAGCGGGCTGCCGTTGCCGTTCATCATCGGCGCAATGCTGGTGGTGGCCATGGTGGTCACCGGTGTGTACGGCTACACGCTCGAGCGCATCGCTTATCGGCCGGTGCGCGGCAGTCCCAGGCTCGTCGCCCTGATCTCGGCGATCGGGATGTCGATCTTCCTGCAGAACTGGGTCGCCCTGGGCCAGGGCGCGCGCGACATGGCCGTTCCCGCATTGATGTCGGGTGCCGTCACGTTCACGCTCGGCACGGATTTCCAGATCACGATGCCGTACTCGCGCATCATGATCATTCTCGTGACTGTCGTGCTGATGATCGGGCTCACGCTCTTCATCAAGTATTCCCGCATGGGCCGCGCATCGCGCGCCTGCTCGCAGGATATGCACATGGCCAATTTGCTGGGCATCGACACCAATCGCGTCATCTCGTTCACGTTCGTGCTCGGCGCGATGCTGGCCGCCGTGGGCGGCGTGCTCATCGCTGTCACCATCGGCAAGCTCAATCCCTTCATCGGCTTCATCGTCGGCATCAAGGCCTTCACCGCCGCCGTGCTGGGTGGCATCGGCAGCATTCCCGGCGCCATGCTCGGCGGCGTGTTGCTGGGTCTGGCGGAAACGTTCGCAGCAGCCTATATCTCGTCGCAATACAAGGACATCGTGGCGTTTGGCCTGCTCGTGCTGATCCTGTTGTTTCGCCCCACGGGTCTGTTGGGCAAGCCTGAGGTGGAGAAAGTCTGATGCAGATCTCGTTCAAAAACGCATTCATCGCGGCCATCCTGACGGCCGTGATCGTGACGCCGGTGTTCGGTCTGCACCTCACGCGTCAGGGCGCCCAGACGATCATGGCGCCCAACTGGAACATCGTGTTGATCGCGATGGCCGTGGTCTTCGTCGGCCAATTGCTGCGGCCCTGGCTGGCATTGCCTTTCAAGGCATTGCGCGGTGCGCTGCCGGTGCTGCCGGCGTCGCCCGCGCGCGGCAATAAGTGGATCATCGCGCTGGCCATCGCCGCTGCGGTCATCTGGCCGTTCTTCGGCGGCCGCAGTTCGGTGGACATCGCCACGCTGGTGCTGATCTACGTGATGCTGGCGTTGGGGCTGAACATTGTGGTGGGCTTCGCGGGGCTGCTCGATCTCGGTTTCGTCGGTTTCTACGCCGTGGGCGCCTACACCTATGCCTTGCTGTACCACTGGGCGGGGTGGGGCTTCTGGGAAGCGCTGCCGCTGGCCGGTGCCATGTCGGCGCTCTTCGGTTTCGTGCTCGGCTTTCCGGTGCTCAGGCTACGCGGCGATTATCTGGCGATCGTCACGCTGGGCTTTGGCGAAATCATCCGGCTGCTGCTGATCAACCTGAATCAGTTCACCGGCGGCCCCGACGGCATTTCGGGGGTACCCAAGCCCACGGTGTTCGGCATGGAAATGGCGCGGCGCTCGAGCACGGAGGGCGTCAGCACCTTCCACGACATCCTGGGCTGGACGTTCAACAATCAACACATGGTGATCTACCTGTATCTGATGGCCTTGTTGCTGGCCCTGATCACGCTTGGGGTATCCACCCGGTTGATCCGCATGCCGGTTGGCCGCGCCTGGGAGGCGCTGCGCGAAGACGAGATCGCGTGCCGGTCGCTGGGTTTGAATCCCACGCGCATCAAGCTGTCGGCCTTTACCCTGGGTGCCATGTTCGCCGGGTTCGGCGGCGCGTTTTTCGCCGCTCGCCAGGGGCTGGTCAATCCAGAGTCGTTCACATTCATCGAATCCGCGCTCATCCTCGCCATCGTGGTGCTGGGGGGCATGGGGTCGCAGGTCGGGGTGATTCTCGCGGCGATCATCCTGACCGTGCTGCCGGAACTGGCGCGCGAATTTGCAGAGTATCGGATGTTGCTGTTCGGCTTGGTGATGGTGCTGATGATGATGTGGCGTCCTCAAGGGTTGCTTCCCATGAAGCGTCCGCACCGGGAGCTGAAGTCATGACGCAGTCGTTGTTGGAAGTATCAGGATTGTCGATGCGCTTCGGCGGTCTGCTGGCCGTCGATAGCGTGGCGTTCGATGTGCGGCGCGACGAAGTTTTCGCCATCATCGGTCCCAATGGGGCCGGCAAGACCACCGTGTTCAATTGCGTGGGCGGGTTCTACAAGCCGACGGCCGGCACCATCACGATGGACGGCAAGTCGATCACCGGGATGCCGAGCCACAATGTGGCGCGTCAGGGGCTGGTGCGCACGTTTCAGAACGTGCGATTGTTCAAGCAGCTCACCGTGCTCGAGAACCTGCTGGTGGCACAGCACACACAGGTCGAGACGCGCTTGCTGCCCGGGCTGCTCAAGCTGAAGTCATATCGGCGCGCCGAAGAAGAGGCGATGGATCGCGCGGCCGAATGGCTCGATTTCATGGGCCTGCGCGAATTTGCCAACCGCGAGGCGGGCAATCTGGCCTACGGCCATCAACGGCGTCTCGAGATTGCGCGTTGCATGATCACCAAGCCGCGCCTGTTGATGCTCGACGAGCCCGCGGCCGGCCTCAATCCGCAGGAAAAGCGCGATCTACAAGGCTTGATCGACCGCCTGCGCCGCGAGTTCGGCGTGGCGGTGTTGCTGATCGAGCACGATATGAGTCTCATCATGGGTATTTCGGACCGCATTCTCGTCATGGAGCATGGCAAGACCATTACTACCGGCACCCCCGAGCAAGTGCAGAGCGACGAGCGCGTCATCAAAGCGTATTTGGGGGAAGAGTGATGCTGAAGCTTGAAAACGTACACACCTTTTACGGCGCGATTCAGGCACTCAACGGCGTATCGGTCGAAGTCAACAAGGGCGAGATCGTCACGCTGATCGGCAGCAATGGCGCCGGCAAGACGACGCTGTTGATGAGTATCTGCGGCAATCCGCGCATCCGGGAAGGGCGCATCGAGTTCCAGGGCGAAGACATCTCCAGGAAAGACACGCACCACATCATGCGCAGCGGCATCGCCGTGTCGCCCGAAGGCCGGCGGGTTTTCAAAGACCTGACCGTTGCTGAAAACCTGATGATGGGGGGCTTCTTCCTGTCGCGCGACGAGATCCAGAAAGGCCTCGACTATGTATATGGGCTTTTTCCGCGTCTGAAGGAGCGGGCGGGTCAACGCGCAGGCACGATGTCGGGTGGCGAACAGCAGATGCTGGCGATCGGCCGGGCGCTGATGTCGCGGCCCACCTTGCTGTTGCTGGACGAACCCACCCTGGGCCTGGCACCCCTGATCATCGCGCAGATCTTCGAGATCATCCGCACGATTCGCGATCAGGGCATCACGGTGTTCCTCGTCGAGCAAAACGCCAACAAGGCACTGCAGGTGGCCGATCGCGGCTATGTGCTCGAAACCGGCCGGGTGGTGCTGGCCGATACCGGGGCCAACCTGCTCGTGAACCCGGAAGTCAGGCGCGCCTATCTCGGCGCGTAAACGACCCCCACAGGCCTGGATTATTCCAGGCCTTCTGCTTTCATGGCCGCCTTCACGTGTTCATCGGCACGCATGCGGTCGAAGAACTTGCTCAGGTTCGACAGGCTGCCGATCGCGATTTCCTTGGCACGCGCCCAGCGCAGCACCACGAAGAGATACGCATCTGCGATCGACGGGGTGTCGCCCGTGAGATATGTCGACCCTTCCAGTTGCCGGTCGAGAATGCCGAAAAGCGTGACCAGCTTCTTGGCCGAATTGGCGCGCAATTCAGCTTGCGCGTCGTCGCTCGTCACCAGGCCCTGGGCACCGAAGATGGCGCCGAAGGTCTTGTGCACATCTGCGTTGATGAAGCCCAGCCAGCGACGAACTTCAGCTCGCGAACGCGCCGTGCCGTCGCCCATCAGGCCTGCGTCGGGCGCCTGCTCGGCGATGTATTCCAGAATCGCCGCGTTCTGCGTCAATGCCCAATCGCCTTCGGTGAGCACAGGTACCGAGCCGACCGGATTGAGTGCCAGGAACGCGGGCTGCTTGATCTGTTCGCGGGTGACGATCTCCAGTTCGTACGGCACTTTGGCCCACTCGAGGACGATGTGGCCGGCCAGCGAGCACGCGCCGGGCATGGTGTACAGTTTCATCTATTCAGCTCCTGTTCAGGATGGGGCTCGGCTGCAGTGTTGCTTGCCTGAGCGCCGGCATCTTCCCGCTTATCGTAACGCTTAAAGGACACGCATCTTGACCCAAGTCGCACGACGCCTCTCGGCCCGCATGGCCGCCCAAAGTCTTTCGTTGAGTCTGCTGAGTGCGGCTCTGATGCTTCCGACATTCGTACACAGCGCACCGGCGTCTGCGGCGGCCCAGGCGCCACTCGATGTGACGGTCATGGCCGAAGGGCTCGATCGTCCTTGGGCCCTGGCCTTTCTGCCCGATGGCGCCGCCCTGATCACCGAGCGCTCGGGCGCGATGCGACTCTGGCAGGCAGGCAAGGGTGTCGGCAAGCCGCTTTCGGGCGTGCCCAAGGTGTGGGCGAGCGGCCAGGGCGGATTGCTGGACGTGGTGCTGGCCCCCGATTTCGCGACCTCGCGTTGGGTGTATTTCAGCTACGCCGAAGAAGGTGACGGCAAGGCCGGCACGGCGGTCGCCCGCGGCAAGCTCAACGCCGATCGCACTGCGTTGACCGATGTGGCAGTCATCTTCCGTCAGACACCGAAGTTATCGGTGGGCAATCATTTCGGTTCGCGCCTGGCCTTCGACCGCGAGGGCTATCTCTTCGTTACGCTGGGCGAGAACAATCAGCGCCCGACGGCGCAGGATCTCGACAAGTTGCAAGGCAAGGTCGTGCGGCTGCGTGCCGATGGGAAAGTGCCGCCCGACAATCCTTTCGTGAACAAAGCAGGTGCGCGCCCGGAGATCTGGACCTACGGGATGCGCAATCCCCAGGGCATGGCAATCCATCCCGCCACGGGTGCGGTGTGGGAAAACGAGCACGGTCCGCGCGGTGGCGACGAAATCAATATTTTGTCGCCGGGCAAGAACTACGGTTGGCCGATCGCCACGCATGGCATCAACTATTCGGGCCAGCCCATTCCCGAGGCCCGTGGCAAAAGTGCGGCCGGCATGGAAGATCCGCATTTCGTGTGGGAAAAATCACCGGGCCTGAGCGGGATGGCGTTTTATACGGCAGACCGTTTTCCCCAGTGGAAAAACAGTATCTTCATCGGCGCCCTGGCTACCCAGGAACTGATCCGCGTGAAGCTTGACGGCAACAAGGTCGTGGGTGAAGAGCGCTTGATGGCCGATCGGGGCGAACGCGTGCGCGACGTGCGCGTGGGTCCTGACGGCTATGTGTATGCGTTGACGGACGAAGGCAACGGCAAGCTGTTGAAGATCGGCCTGAAGCCCTGATGAACGGGCGTCTTCACGCCGAGCGGTAGGCAGCCCACGCGACCATGGCCCACGCGGCCATGAACGCCAATCCGCCCAGCGGCGTAATGGGTCCCAGCCACCGCATGCCGGTGGTGGACAGCAGGTACAGGCTGCCACTGAACATCACGATGCCGGCAAGCATCACCCAGGCCGCCGTGCCGATCAGCGGCTGATTCAATCGTGCCGACAACCCCGCCAGGATGAAGAGGCCAAGCGCATGGGCGATGTGATACGTCACGGCGGTCTGCCACACCGTCAGCATCTCGGGGGTAAGCAAACGCTTTAACCCATGGGCGCCGAATGCCCCGGCGCCAACGGCAGCAATCATGTTCAGGGCGGCCAGAAGGGTGATGATGCGGTCGGTCATGTTCGGTCCTTGTCGCGCGCAAGCCGCGCTCGCCGCAATTGGCGGTATGCGAAGGCTGTAATCATAGGCCAAGCGGATGACCTCCTGTATCATCCTTCGAGCGGCGAACGGTCGACAAGCCTCCGCCGCTTTCCCCTTTTTGTGACTGGTGGTGGGATGAGTAACGGATCGCTCAAGCAACGCATTTTGTTCAGCTTTGTCATCATCCTGGCCATTATGGGATTGATGGCGGCGCTGGCGGCTTCACGGCTCAACCTGATCGAGCGCGAAGCCGACGATCTGAGCATGGACTCCATGCCCGGGCTCTATTACAGCACCAACGTGCGCGCCGCCTGGAACGACTCATACCAGTTGCTGCAGGAACTCGTCGAGCTGAGTTCGCCCGACCTTCGCGCCAACTACGTGGCACAGTTGCAGGCCCAGCGTCGCAATCTGGACCAACAGATCGCGATGTACGAGAAGACGGCGACGACAGAAGAAGATCAGGCGCGCGTGCGAGATTTCAAAGCCGTTCGCCAGCAGTTCGACGTGATCGAAACGTCGATCCTCGACATGGCCACGCGCAACGAGCTCGACGCCGCCGTCCTTCAGGTGCGCGGCACGGTGCGTCCGTTATGGCAGAAGGGGCGCGACGTGCTGCGCACCATGGTCGACAGCAATCGGTTGTCGGCCGAACTATCGGTGACGCAGATCGGTGCATCGCTGCGGCAGGCCGAAATCAGTATGTTGATCGCGGTGATCGTAGCGATCATCGCGGCCGGGTTCTGCGGTTATCTGTTGATGCGCGCGATTACCGAGCCCATGGGCAAGCTCGTCGATACCTTGCATGGCCTGGGGTCGGGCGATCTCACGCGGCGCCTCGAACTCAATCGCCGCGACGAGTACGCCGCGGTCGAAGCCGGCTTCAACAGCATGGCCGACGAGCTCACCGGTCTGGTGGGCCAGGCGCAGCGCTCCGCCATTCAGGTGGCCACCTCGGTCACCGAGATTGCCGCCACATCCAAGCAGCAGCAGGCCACCGCGTCCGAAGTGGCCGCGACCACCACCGAGATCGGTGCGACGTCGCGCGAAATTTCCGCTACCTCGCGCGATCTCGTGCGCACCATGACCGAGGTGTCGTCGGCGGCCGAGCAAAGTTCGTTGCTGGCCGGCACGAGTCAGTCCGGTCTGGCGCGCATGGAAGATACGATGCGCAACGTCATGAGTGCGGCGGGTTCGGTCAACGGCAAGCTGGCCATCCTGAACGAAAAAGCCAGCAACATCACGCAGGTGGTCACCACCATCAACAAGGTGGCCGATCAGACCAACCTGCTGTCACTGAATGCGGCGATCGAAGCCGAGAAGGCGGGGGAGTACGGCCGCGGCTTCGTGGTGGTGGCCACTGAAATCCGTCGGTTGGCCGATCAGACGGCCGTCGCGACGTACGACATCGAACAGATGGTGCGCGAGATCCAGTCGGCGGTTTCTGCCGGCGTCATGGGCATGGACAAGTTTTCCGAAGAAGTGCGGCGCGGTATCGGCGACGTGCAGCAGGTAGGCGAACAACTTTCGCAGATCATTGCGCAAGTGCAACTGCTGGCGCCTCGCGTGTTGATGGTCAACGAGGGCATGCAGGCCCAGGCCACCGGCGCCGAACAAATCAATCAGGCGCTGGTGCAGTTGAGCGATGCAACGCAGCAAACGGTCGAGTCGCTGCGTCAGTCGAGTCTTGCCATCGAAGAACTGAATCACGTCGCGAACGGCTTGCGCAGCGGCGTGTCGCGGTTCAAGGTCTAGGGCGGGACGGCCTCATGGCGGCCTTCGCGCCCACCGCATTCGGTGCCGCACAGCGTGCGTCCACCGGTCGGCGCACGTTGTTTCTACGCTTCAGGATCGGGCGCGACGGGTACGTGCTGGCGGCAAGCGACATCGTGCGCGTACTGCCGCTCACCCCGGTCAAGGTCTTGCCGGGTACGCCTGCCTGGGTAGAAGGGCTGATTTCGGTCGGCGCACACGCGATTCCGGTGATCGATGTGTCGGCATTGGCGTGCGGCGTGCCGTCGCCGAGATTGACCAGCACCCGCATTGCGCTCGTGCGGTACGCCTTTTACGGGCGCGCCGCTGCGACGGCGCCATTGCTCGGCCTCATGCTCGAACACGCAACCGAAACGCTGCATCTGAACGCCGAGGATTTCGTGCCGGCTGCCGTGCACAGCGATTGCGCACCCTATCTGGGGCCGGTCTGTCAGACCGCTTCCGGCCTGGTGCAATGGCTGAAGCTGGGCGATGTCGTGCCGCCGCCTGCGCGGGCGCTGCTCTTCGCGGAGCAGCCGGCATGAACTTCACGCCGTTCGAAACCTTGCTGAAGAACAAGATCGGACTCGACGCAGGCTCCATCGGCGTAAGTACCGTTCAACGCGCCATTCGCACGCGGGCCCAGGCGCGCGCGCACGGCGATATCGACGCCTATTGGGCGGTATTGCAAAGTTCGCCTGGCGAATTGCAGGCCCTGATCGAAGCCGTCGTGGTGCCGGAAACCTGGTTCTTCCGTTATCCCGAATCGATCGCCTTGTTCGCAACATGGGCAACCGCGCGATTGGCCGCGCCAGGCGCCAAGCCTGCCTTGCGCATCCTCAGCCTGCCGTGTTCGACCGGCGAGGAGCCGTACACCCTGGCGATGGCGCTGCTGGATGCGGGCGTGGCACCGGCGCGTTTCGTGATCGAGGCCATCGACATCAGCCCGCGCGTGATCGAAGCCGCACAGATCGCGCACTACGGGCGCAATTCGTTTCGCGGCGATGACCTGTCGTTTCGCGATCGGCACTTTACCGCCACGTCGTCCGCGTTCGTACTGTCCGACGCCGTGCGCGAGCGGGTGCGCTTTCGTACCGGCAATCTGCTCGACCCCGGGCTGGCGCTGGAAGCAGCGGCATACGATTTCGTCTTCTGCCGCAATCTGCTCATCTACTTCGATCGCGAGACGCAATCGCGAGGTTTTCGCGTGCTGCTGCGGGCGTGCCATGCCGGAAGCGGTATGTTCGTCGGGCCGGCCGAGGCCGCGCTCGCCAGTCAGCATGGACTGGAAGTCTCTGGCGCGCCGCGCTCGTTCGCCTTTAGGATTCCCCTCGTGCCGTTGGCCGGCCGGGAGCGTCACGCGCCGCCTGGCGATAAGTCGGCGGGGTCGAGCAGGCCCACGGATGCCGGCGCCCAGGTTGCTGCATCGGCGCGCCCGTTGTCTGCCGGGGCCGCACCCTTGATCGGCCGCACATTTCACGAGCGCGATCGGTCGCGCCCGATTCGCTCAGCCCAGATGGCTCAGGCGGCGCAACACCTGCCGCACTCGGATCAACGATCGCCATCCACTGGCGTGCGTGTCGAGCCCACTGCGCAGGATCGGCTGACCACGCTTGCCACATTGCGCCGCATGGCCGATGCAGGGCGTATCGACGAGGCCTTGACCCAAACCCAGCAGTTTCTTGCGACACATGGGCCGGACGCTGACGGTTTCTATCTGGTGGGGTTGTTTCATGATGCGCAGGGCAATACGGTGCAGGCGCGGGCGTTTTATCGCAAAGCACTTTATCTCACGCCCGATCACGACGAAGCCTTGCTGCATCTTGCAGCGTTGTGCGAGGCGGCCGGCGACGCCGACGGTGCACAGCGTTTACGTGCGCGCCGTGCAAAACGGGTGAATCGCAATGCTTGAATCGCGTCTGGATCCGACTGGCCTGATGGCGATCGACGATTGCTGGAATCGCATCGGCAATCATGGCGACCATTCGTGTCCGCGGCTGGCCGACCACGTGCTGTGCCGCAACTGTCCGGTGTATGCCGCTGCCGCCAAGACCTTGCTCGACCGCTTGCCTGCCGGGCATGCGCACACCGATGCGCTGGCCACCGCGTTCGCGTCCGATGGATTGCAGGCGCACATGCTCGGCGAGAACGCGCGCGAGCAATCCGACGAAGTGCTGATCGTTTTCAGAGTGGGCCGCGAATGGCTCGCGTTGCCCGCGCGCGCGCTTGAAGAGGTGGGCACGTTGCGCCGCATCCATTCGCTTCCGCATCGTCGCGGTGGCGCCATTTTGGGTGTGGCCAATGTGCGCGGCAATCTGACGGTCTGTCTGTCGCCATCGGTATTGCTCGGTTTGAGCCCTGCGAAGCCCGACGGCGCCGATGCCGCCCACGGGCAAGCAGACGCGCAGGGGCGCATGCTGATGCTGACCACCGGTGCACGCAGCGTGGTGCTTCCGGTGGATCAGGTCGACGGTGCGCGGCGCATCAAGGCGGCGGCGGTGCGTGCGCTGCCGGCCACGGTGTCGGGTGCAGCCATGCGTCTGGCGCGGGGAATGTTCCGCGAGGGCGACCGCGATATCGGCGTGCTCGACGACGTCCGGTTGCGCGATCACATCGCCCGGAGTCTGCGATGAGCGCCTCGTCCCATATCGATGCATCCATGCTGGAGCTCTTCCAGATGGAAGCGCGTGCGCAAGCGGATGTGCTGAGCGCGGGGTTGATCGCGCTCGAGCGCGATCCGGTAGCCGCCGATCACCTCGAGGCGTGCATGCGCGCGGCGCATTCGCTCAAGGGCGCAGCGCGGATCGTGGATCTGAAGGTGGCGGTGCCCGTGGCGCACGTGATGGAAGACGCATTCGTGGCGGCGCAGGAAGGGCGGCTGCGGCTCACGCCGGTGCACATCGATGCGCTGCTGGCGGGGGTGGATTTGCTGTTGCGCATCGGTGCTTCCGATCCTGCCGCCGCGCAACCCGACCCCACGCCCGCCGATGTGGATGCTTATGTGGCCAGGTTGACGGCGCTACTGGGTGACGCGACCACGCTCGCGCCGCCGGTCCACCTGCAGCCGGATGATGCGACCACGGCAGCGCCCACGTCGTCAGGCCTGGCGCCGCTCACGGATGCAGCACCGGCAGAGCCAACCTATGCAGGCGTGCTTCAGCCAACGGGTTCGACTCCGGCACAGATGGCCAGCGCGGTCTCGTCCGATCTGCAGGATGCTGAGCGCGCCAACAACGCCGCGGGCGGCGGGTCGGACGCGTCCATGGATCGTCGTGCCGTCACCGCAGCCGATGTGTCGGACGTCGATACGAGTGGCGAGCGGGTGCTGCGGGTGACGGCCGGCACGCTCAATCGGCTATTGGGCCTGTCGAGCGAAGCCTTGGTCGAAACGCAATGGCTGACGCCGTTCGCCGGCAATATGCTGCGGCTGAAGCGGCAGCATGGTCAGGTGGATCATCTGCTGGATACATTGCATCTGGCATTGGGTGAGCGCGCTGCCGATCCGGTGGTTGCGACGGCACTGGCCGAAGTGCGGCGCGTCACCTCCGACACGCAGGCGGCGCTCACGCAGCGGCTTACCGACATCGACGAATTCAGCTGGCGCATCGGCAATCTGTCGCAACGCCTGTACGACACGGCGCTTGCGTCGCGGATGCGACCGCTTGCCGATGGCGTGGGCGGTCTTGCGCGCATGGTGCGCGATCTCGGCCGCGAGTTGGGTAAGCCAGTGCGCCTGGATATCGTCGGCGAGCGCACGCCGGTCGATCGCGACATCCTGGAAAAACTCGACGCGCCGTTTGCGCACCTGTTGCGCAACGCGATCGATCACGGTATCGAATCCCCGGAGGCGCGGCGCGCCGCCGGCAAGCCCGCCGAAGGCGTGCTCACGCTCGAAGCGCGGCACAGCGCGGGGATGCTCATCATCGATATCGGCGACGATGGCGCCGGCATCGATGTTGAAGCGCTGCGCACAGCCGTGGTCGAGCGGCAGTTGTCGACGACGGAAACTGCGGCGCGCATGAGCGAGTCGGAGTTGCTGGCGTTTCTGTTTCTGCCGGGCTTCAGTACCAAGAAATCGGTCACTCAAATTTCCGGGCGCGGCGTTGGCCTGGACGCCGTGCACGAGACCATGCGCCAACTGCGCGGCGCGGTGCGCGTAGAGCAGGGCCGCGGGCAGGGCACGCGTTTCACCTTGGAAATGCCGTTGTCGCTTTCGGTGGTGCGCAGTCTGATGGTGGAAATCGGTGACGAAGCCTACGCATTGCCGTTGGGCTTCGTCAACCATACGTTGCGCGTGCCGCGTGCCGAGATCGAGCAGCTGGAGGGGCACCAGCATTTTCGCTTTTTCGATCGCCACATCGGGCTCGTGTCCGCGCGCCAACTGCTCCAATATCCACCGAATCGCGACATTGACGGGGATATTGCCGTCGTGGTGATCGGTGACGCGGAAGGGCTGTACGGCGTGGCCGTCGACCGGTTTCTGGGCGAGCGCACCCTGGTCGTGCAGTCCCTGGATGTGCGTTTGGGCAAACTGCAGGATGTGACGGCGGGTGCCTTGCTCGATGACGGAACGCCGGCCTTGATCCTGGACGTCGAGGACATGCTGCAGTCCATCGAAAAGCTGGTCACCGACGGTCGGCTGTCGCAAATTGCGCCGCACGCCCAGAACGACAGCGGGAAGCGCCGCAAGCGCGTGCTGGTGGTCGACGACTCGCTGACGGTGCGCGAACTCGAACGCAAGCTATTGTCCAATCGAGGGTATGACGTGGCGGTTGCGGTAGATGGCATCGACGGCTGGAACCAGCTGCGTGCCGAGTCGTTCGATCTTGTCGTTTCGGATGTGGATATGCCGCGCATGGACGGTATCGAGCTTGTCACCATGATCAAAAACGATCCGCGGTTGCATAATTTGCCGGTCATGATCGTGTCTTACAAGGATCGCGAAGAAGACCGCCAGCGCGGATTGAACGCCGGCGCCGATTACTACCTGGCCAAGGGCAGCTTTCACGATGAAACGCTGCTGGATGCTGTGGAAGATCTGATCGGTGGAGCCAGCGCATGAGAGTCGGGATCGTCAACGACTTGCCTTTGGCCGTTGCCTCATTGCGGCGCGCGCTGATGCTGGACGCGTCGCTTGAAGTGGCCTGGGTGGCGGAAGATGGCGCGCAAGCGGTTGCCCTGTGCGCGCGCGACAAGCCCGATGTGGTGCTGATGGATTTGATGATGCCGGTGATGGACGGCGTCGAAGCCACCCGCCGCATCATGGCCGAGTCGCCTTGTGCCATCGTGATCGTCACGGTGGACGTAGGACGCCATACCGCCCGCGTGTTCGAGGCGATGGGGCATGGCGCCGTCGATGCCGTGGATACGCCGGCGTTGGGCGGCGCCGATCCGCAACAGGCCGCCGCGCCGCTGTTGCGCAAGATTCGCAACGTGGCGTGGCTGATCGGCGAACGGGTCGCACCGCGCGCCGACTGCATACGTGTGCCTACGCCGTCGTCCGGATCGCGGGCCTTGATTGCCGTGGGCGCAAGTGCAGGGGGGCCACCGGCACTGGCGCAATTGCTCGCCGCGCTGCGCGCGGATTTCCCGGTGCCGATCGTGCTGGTGCAACATGTGGATGTGATGTTTGCCGAAGGCATGGCCAAGTGGTTGAACGATCAGGTGCCGCTGAATGTGCGCATTGCACGCGAAGGCGAGACGCTGCGCGCGGGATCGGCATTGCTGGCCGGCACCAACGATCACCTGCGGTTGTCCGCGAGCGGGGTGTTGACCTACAGCGCTGCGCCGCGGGAAATGTTGTACCGGCCATCCATCGATGTGTTTTTTGAAAGCGTGGCGACGCACTGGCGTGGCGACGCGGTGGGTGTGCTGCTGACCGGCATGGGCCGTGACGGCGCGGTCGGCCTGAAGGCCTTGCGCGATCGCGGCATGCTCACCATCGCGCAGGACAAGGACAGCTGCGCCGTGTACGGCATGCCGAAGGCCGCCGCAGAAATGGGCGCAGCGGTTGAGATCAAGCCGCTGGTGAGCATCGGCCCCCGCTTGTGCGCCCTCTATCCATCGCCATCGCAACGATACTGATATGGAGTTTGAACTTATGGCAGAAGTCGCCGACACCTCGCTCGTACCGATATTGCCCGTCACCGTTTTATTGGTCGACGATCAGATGATGGTTGGCGAGGCGATCCGGCGCGCACTGGTGCAGGAGCGCGATGTCGTCTATCACTTCTGCTCGAATCCCGACGACGCCGTCAGTGAGGCGCAGCGCCTGAAGCCCACGGTCATTCTGCAGGATCTGGTGCTGCCGCGTGTGGATGGCTTGACGCTGGTGCGCGCCTACCGCGACACACCGGCCTTGCGCGATGTGCCGATCATCGTGTTGTCCACGAAGGAAGATCCGATCACCAAGAGCGCGGCGTTTGCGGCCGGTGCCAACGATTATCTGGTGAAGTTGCCCGATGCGATCGAACTCATCGCCCGTATCCGCTATCACTCGCGTTCGTATCTCGCGATGCGCGAGCGGGACGAGGCGTATCGGGCACTGCACGCCAGCCAGCAGCAATTGCTCGAAATGAATCTCGAGCTGCGCCGCCTGAGCAACCTGGACGGCCTCACGGGCCTGGCGAATCGGCGGTATTTCGACGAATACCTTGGGGCGGAATGGCAGCGTGCGCTGCGCGAACAGCGCGATATCGCACTGATGATGGTCGATGTCGATCACTTCAAACGCTACAACGATACCTATGGCCATCTCGCGGGCGATGGGGCGCTCAAGCAGGTCGCGCTGGCGCTGCAGGGCACCGCCGACCGCTCGACCGATCTGGCGGCGCGCTATGGCGGCGAAGAATTCTCGTTGGTGATGCCCAATACTTCGCTCGGCGGTGCGCGCCTGATCGGCGAGAAGTTGCGTCGCGCGGTGGCCGCGCTGGCCGTCGAGCACAAGGCGTCGACGACCGGCGACATCCTGTCGGTCAGTATCGGCGCCGCGACGATGGTGCCCCGGCATGGCACGACGTTCACGGCACTGGTGGATGCGGCCGATCGCAACCTGTACGCCGCCAAACATCAGGGCCGTAATCAGGTCGTTGCAACTTAAAAAGTGGTCACTTGGCTTGGGCGTCGCGCAGGCGCAGGCATGTGATTTCGGAAGGCGCGAAAAATCGCTTGGGCGGCCCCCAGTAGCCAGTTCCCCGGCTGATATACACCCACATCCCGTTCAGTTGCCGAAGCCCGAACACGAACGGTTGTTGAAAGCGGACGAACGCGGGCCACGGGAGAAACTGTCCTCCGTGCGTGTGACCGGAGAGCTGCAGCGTAAAGCCCGCTTGTTCTGCCGCTGGTGCACTGCGTGGCTGGTGGGCCAGCAAGATTCGCACAGCCAGATCGGTGGGCGCGCCGGCCATGGCCTTGACGGGGTCGCTGCGATGTCCAGCCACGAACCCGCCGGCGCTGTAGTCGGTGATACCCGCCAGGAGGAACGTCGCGCCGTCATGTTCGATGACGACGTGTTCGTTCATCAGCGGCCGCATCCCCAGCGTCTGGAAGTGAGCCACCCAAGCCGGTGCGCCGGCGTAGTACTCGTGATTGCCGGTAACCACGAACACGCCGTGTCGGGCACGCAGGGCACCCAGCGGGGCGATGTGCGGGGCGAGCGCTGCCACGCTGCCATCGACCAGATCGCCCGTGATCACCACCACATCAGGCTGCTGTGCGTTGACGGCGTCAACGATGGCTTGCACATAGCCGCGTTTGATCGTGGGCCCCACATGGATGTCGCTCAACTGCACGATGCGTAATGCGCCAAGCGCGGGCGGCATGCCGGCCTGGGGCACGATCACGTGCCGCAAGGGCGCCCGGCGCCGCGCGTTGTAGAGCCCGAACAATGTGACGAGCACGGCCACGATCGGCACGAGCAGGGCTGTGGTGCGTGTCAGTCCGGCCGGTTCGGCCCAGTCCCCCGCCCAGCGCATGGCGTGGTACGCGATCAAGCCCACATCGCGCAGGAGCGTCAATACGAACAGCGACGAGAAGAATCCCATGGCGAGAAAGCCGACCCACGCCACGCGGTCCGACAGGGGCTGGCGGCTGATGCGGCGGCTCAACATGCCGGCGGGGGCAATGCACACCAGGACGATCAGCGCCACGATCGCGCAGGCATTTCCGACACCGGATAGTCCGAGCGGTGGAATCAGGCGCAGGCCGACGTACACGTGCAGCGCAATGCCCAGGCTGATGAAGCGAATCAGGAAAGAGGAGGGACGCATGGGAGCCGGAAAATGATGAAGGAAGCCCAGGCATTCTACGTGGCACGTTGGCCGGCTTGCCTGTGCGCGGACCTGTTGTGCGCCACGTTTTGGCGAAACACTTTTTTGTGACGACCGGGAACTTGCGCAGGCACGCCGCGTGCTGGGTAACAGCGGTCCGTCGATTGCGGCGATCGACGATTTTTGAACCGGATAAGGAGAACGTATGAAATTCAGTCTGAAACGCGCACGTGATGAAGCACAAACCGGCCAGGAACGCCTTGGGCGCGATCTGGACGACCTGCTCGCCGCCAGCGAAGAACTCCTGCGATCCACCGCCGACAAGACCGGTGAAGGCGTCGATGACGCACGGCGTAAGTTGAAGGGCCAGCTCGAATCGTTGCGCGGTCGTGCCAGCGATTGGAAAGAAGTGGCTGCTGATCGCGCCGCGCGCTTGTCGAAGGAAACCGACGCCTACGTGCATGAAAACGCCTGGAAGTCGATGGGCATTGCTGCCTTGGTCGGCGTCGGCGTCAGCCTGTTGGCTCGCACCGCCGTCAAGAAAACGGGCGGCCGCTGGGAATAATGTCGATGCACCGGGCGGTTGCCCGGTGATTCGACGTTGCGTTGGAGGAACGTATGTCTTTGATCGTTGCGGCTCGATTCGAGAGTTGGGACAAGGCGGCTGATGCTGCCCGGTTGTTGCATCGCGAGGGTTTCCACGACGATGCCTTGCATACGTTTTATGTGAATACTGCGGGCGCGCACGATCGCCATCCGGTGGGCGGCGATCGTACGAGCGATCCCGACGCAAGCGGTGCGCAGTTTGGTGCCATCGCCGGCGCTGCGGTGATCGGCATGGCGGGCGCCGCGATCGGTGCACTGATCGCGTTTAGTACGGGCCAATCCGGCATCGTCGGCATTATTGCTGCCGCGGTGGGTGCCTATCTCGGTTCCCTGATTGGCGCCATGCAGATCGCAGGGCGGGGCCGCAAGCGTGCTGTGACCGCCAAGCGCGGCAACGCAGTTCCGGCGCAGGATCCCGAGATGGAACATGCGCCGTTGCGCCAGGCAGGGGTACTGCTGGCTGTGCAGTGCGACCCGGCCAAGGAAGCCACTGTGGCGCGCATTCTGCGCGACAGCGGCGGCATGGATGTCGAACGTGCCCAGGGACGTTGGGCACAGGGCGCCTGGACCGATTTCGACCCCGTCAAGGCGCCTGAACTCACCGACACGATCAACCAGCAGCCTCGAACCACCACACCCTGATTTGTTTTTGGCGGCTGAACCCCGTCGAAGTTGTCTCGTCGTGCGAAGTCTTAGAAGACCGGCCGACTTTTTCTCAATGGAGCTTTACTATGCAAAAAAACCGTACAACCTTCCGCTCCTCCGGAATTGCGCTGGCCCTCGTCGCCGCGAGCCTCGCGTTCACGGGCTGCACGACGACCAAGCCGCACGACGCCGCCACGCCTGCTACCGAGCGCGCCCAGATCAATTCGGGTGTGGACGCTGCGTTGTCCAAGCTGTATGCATCCGCCCCGACGTCGCGCGACCTGGTGTCGCGTGCCAAGGGCGTGCTGGTGTTCCCGTCGGTTGTCGGCGCGAGCTTCGTGGTTGGCGGCGAGTACGGTCGCGGGGCCTTGCGCGTCGATGGCAAGACCACCGGCTACTACAGCACCACGGCAGGCTCGATCGGCTTCCAGGCCGGCGCGCAGGACAAGAGCATCATCGTTCTGTTCATGACGCAAAAGGCGCTGGATGACTTCCGCAACAGCAATGGTTGGACGGTTGGCGCCGACGCCACTGTCGCCGTCGCCACGATCGGTGCCAACGGCAGCATCGACAGCAATACGATTCGCCAGCCGATCGTCGGCTTTGTCGTCAACAACACGGGTCTGATGGCCGGCGTATCGTTGACTGGTGCCAAGATCAACAAGATCTCGCCCTAAGCGGTAACACTCGTCGCCGCGACCTTGTGGTGACGATATGAAAAAGGCCGGTGCGGTTGCACCGGCCTTTTTTTATGGCAATTTGGGAAAAATCTGAAAGTAACTCCGATATGGCGAATTTTTTCGTATTAGAACCGTCTGGCCGGTATGCTTAGGGCTCTTGAACGAGGAGTCCGACATGATCAAACGACAGGCTGATGTCACACGCACGCTCCTGATCCGTGCCGCGGGCGACGCGATCTCGGAGGCCGGCGCCACGACCTTTACACTGGACGGTGTCGCCAAGCGCGCGGGTCTCAGCAAAGGCGCGCTGCTGCATCATTTTCCCACCAAAAGCGTACTGGTTGAAGCGGTCGTGCGCGATCTTGTCGACCAGTTCTGGAACGATGTGCAGGCGGCCGCAAGGGAAGACAGCGAGCCTAATTGCCGCATGACGCGCGCCTATATCCTCACGATCGCCCGGCTGGGCGAGAAGCAGAACCGGCGCTGGGGCGGGCTGGCCACAGCATTTGTGGTCGACCCGTCGCTGCTGCATCTGTGGCGCGATACCTTGCGTCGTTATCAGCAGACCGTCGAGTCGGAAACGCAGGCGTGCGAAAGCGCGTGGATCGCCCGGTTGGCGGTCGATAGTCTCTGGTCTGCCGAGCTCTTCGGCACACCGGCCATTGGCGGCACGTCGCGCGCCAAACTGATTGAGCGGCTCGTCGGCCTGACCTATCCTATCGCCGAGCGCGACAAGCAAGCCGCCTGAGTCAAGCAACGCCCACGCCAGCGCCAGCACCCACGTTGATCCCGCCATGCGCGACACACTGACGCGCGCATGGCCTACACTTTCGCAGTGTTCCTTGATGGGTGTTTGCAATGCCGCGCCGCCGCTTGACCGGTCTCGCCGACGCCGTGCCGTCGGTACAAAGCCGTACCGACGTGGATCCCAACATCGATCGATTTCTCGACGGGTTGTGGCTCGAGGATGGCCTGGCCGACAACACCCGCGCAAGCTACCGCAACGATCTCGCCAGTTTCGATATCTGGATGCGTGAGCGTTCGGCCACGACGCTGTCGCAAGCCACGACGATCGACATTCAAGATTGGTTTGCCGCCGTACATGCGCAAACCAAGCCGGCCACGGCCAATCGCAGACTGTCGTCGCTGCGCCGCTATTTTCAGTGGGCGTTGCGTGCTGGCGTGGTCATGGGGGATCCGTGCCAGTCGCTGGTGTCGGCCAAGGCCGGCGGTCGTTTACCCAAAACCTTGTCCGAGGCGCAGGTCGACGCTTTGCTCAATGCGCCGGATGTCGCAACGCCATTGGGTCTACGCGACAAGGCCATGCTGGAAACCTTGTACGCCACCGGGCTGCGGGTGTCCGAACTGGTGGGGCTCAGCGTGCTGGACGTGAGCTTGAACGAAGGTGTGGTGCGCGTGGTGCACGGGAAGGGCGGCAAGGATCGCCTCGTGCCCTTGGGCGCGGAGGCCGCGCACTGGATTGCCCGCTATCTGGACGACGCCCGCGCGGGCATTCTCAATGGCATGCGGTCGGATGCCATGTTCGTCACCATTCGCGGCGATGGCATGCACCGGCAAACCTTCTGGCTCATGATCGGCACCTATGCGCGTCGCGCAGGTATCGTCGCGCCGGTATCGCCGCATGTTCTGCGCCATGCTTTCGCCACGCATCTCGTCAACCACGGTGCCGATCTGCGCGTCGTCCAAATGTTGCTCGGACATGCCGATATCTCGACCACCCAGATCTACACCCACGTTGCACGCGAACGACTGAAAGCCTTGCATGCGCAGCATCACCCGCGTGGGTGAAAACGTGGCCTACCTCGCATTGCTGCCGTAGAATGCCCCTTTGGCTGTTCTGTCGCATTCGGCGCGTCGTGCGTCCCTGACTGTTTTCCATGTCTCACATCCCATTGTCTGAAGCGTCTTCCGATTGGCGCATCGTATCCGGCGGCGATCGCTGTGTGATCATCGCGTTCGGCGATCGGGTCGATATCGCGACCAGCCTGCGCGTGCAGGCCGCAGCAGCCCACTTCCTGGCCCATCCGCTCAACGGGGTGACCGATGTGGTGCCGGCATTCACCACACTCGCACTGCATTACGATCCGAGCGCGTATGCACCCGACGATGCGCCGTTCGACGTGTTGTCCAGCGCGATCGATACCGCACTGCGCGCGGGGTTGCCTGAGATGACCACGGGTGGCCGTACGATCGAGATCCCGGTGTGCTACGACGGCACGTTTGCGCCGGATATCGATGACGTGGCCGCCCGTTGCGGGATCGATCGCGATGAAGTGATCGCGCGCCACGGTGCCTCCGAATTGATCGTTTGCACGTTCTTCTTTTCGCCTGGAACGCCATTCGCCGTGGGGCTGGATCCGACGCTGTCGGTGCCGCGCCGCAAGACGCCCCGCACCCGTGTGCCGAAGGGGTCGGTAGCGATCGCCAATAACCAGGCCACCGTATATACCCTCGAGACGCCGGGCGGGTGGAGCATCATTGGGCGCACGCCGATGCGGTTCTTCGATCTGGCGCAAACGCCACCCGTGCGCTTGCGCCTGGGCGATCGCATTCGCTTTGTGCCGATATCGCAGGCCGACTACGCCGCCTATGAATCGGGAGCACAGTCATGGGCGTGATGCGCGTGATCAAACCAGGTCCGCTCAGCACCTTGCAGGATCTGGGTCGTACCGGATACCAGCAATTCGGCGTACCGGTGAACGGCGTGATGGATAGCGATGCGCACCGGCGCGCCAACGCGCTGGTCGGCAATGCCCCCGATGCGGCCACCCTTGAATGCACGCTGCAAGGCCCCGTGCTGCGCTTTGACCGCGATACGCTGATCGCGCTCACCGGCGGCGATCTGGATGCGCGGGTCGACGATCTCAGCGTGCCCCGCGATTGCGCGGTGCTGTTGCGGGCAGGCGTCACGCTGCATCTCGGTGCGCGCCGCACAGGCGCACGGGCGTATCTGGCGGTGTCCGGCGGATTCGACGTGGCCCCCGTCATGGGCAGCCGGAGCACTTTCGTGCGTGCCGGGTACGGTGGTTTCGAGGGCCGGGCATTGCAGCGCGACGACCGCGTGCCCACGGCTACCCCAGCCGTGCCTTATCGCGGTTTGACACGGTTGATGGTGCAGGCCGGCGTGCCGTTCGCCGCCGCGCCGGTTGTGCCCTGGCCGATGGCAGACGCGGCGCCGGACGAAGGGCGCGCCGACGCGAACGCCACGCTGCGGGTGGTGGCCGGGCCGCAATGGCAGGCGTTTACGCCGACCTCGCAAACGGCATTTGCCGAGTTGGGATACCGGATCGACAGCCGCTCGGACCGCATGGGCTATCGCCTGGCCGGTGAGCCGTTGGCACTGGCTGCCCCGCTCGAAATGATTTCCGAAGGCACGCCGTTCGGTACAGTGCAGGTGCCCCCCGACGGTCAACCTATCGTGTTGATGGCCGACCGTCAGACAGCCGGCGGTTATCCCAAAATCGCCTATGTGGCCAGCGTCGATCTGCCGCATCTGGCGCAAGCCATGCCCGAAGACGTCGTACGCTTCCAGGTTGTTTCGTTGGGTCACGCTCAACACCTGGCCCAGCAACGTGCCGCCGATCTGACGCGGTTCACCGCCGCAGCAGCCGCCACCCTCGAATCGATCGCTCACTAGGAATCGCGATGACCGCACCGACCGCCTCCGCATTGTCAGCATCAGCAGCGACAGCCGCAGCTGCATCCGCATCGGTAACCGCAGGAACGCCGGGTTCCGCAGCCGCCCTGGCGGCTGCGGCGCGCGCCTCCGCGGCCGACGCCGCTTCCGCTGGAAGGTCGCCCACACTCGATATCAATTGCGATATGGGCGAGAGTTTCGGCGCCTTTGTGATGGGCAACGATCTGGAAGTGCTGGCGCACGTGACGTCGGCCAACATCGCGTGCGGCATGCATGCCGGCGATCCGGGTGTGATGCATCGTACGGTGGCGGCTGCCGTCGAACGCGGCGTGGCGGTGGGCGCGCATCCGGGCTTGCCCGACCTGCAGGGCTTCGGACGCCGTGTGATGGCGCTGTCGCCCGCTGAAGTTTATGACCTGACGGTGTATCAGATCGGCGCGCTGTGGGCGTTCACGCGCGCAGCCGGCACCACGTTGCATCACGTGAAGGCGCACGGCGCGCTCTACAACATGACGGCGAAGGATCCGGCGATCGCCGATGCGGTAGCGCGCGCGACGCGGGATGTTGACCCTTCGCTCATCGTTTATGTGGCTACTGCGACCATGGCGGATGCCGCAACGGCACTGGGTTTGCCGGTGGCCTACGAGGTGTTTGCCGATCGCACGTATCAGGATGACGCCACACTCACGCCGCGTTCGCAAGCCGACGCCATGATCGAGGATCCCGATCTTTCGATCGCGCAGGTCAAGGGCATGGTGGTCGGGGGTTATGTGACCTCCCAAAACGGCAAGCGGGTACCGGTGCGGGCCGATACCTTGTGCATTCATGGCGATCAGCCGGGCGCGGCGACGTTCGCCCGTCGCATCCGCGAAGCATTGACGCAAGACGGCATCCGCATCGCGACGATCTGATGGCAGTCACCACCACAAGCGCAGGCGAAGCGGCGTCACGTAAAGCGACGGCAGGTAAAGCAGCTGCCGGCAAAGCAGCTGCAGGCAAAGCAGCTGGCGGTGAAAGAGCTTCAGGTAAAACAGCGTCAGGTAATACAGCGTCAGGTAATACAGCGTCAGGTAAAGCGGCTGCAAGTCATCCCACGCCTGCCGATGCGGCACGCTCGACGCTCGCAGCCGCGTCCGACGCGCCTGCCGCCGCGCAGCTTGCAGCGGCGCGCGAACGGTCGCCGCTGCTGGGCCGGCCGGGTTTTCTGATTCGGCGATTGCACCAGATTCACTGTTCGTTGTTTCTCGAGGAAACGGCGACCTTCAACATTACGCCGGTGCAGTTCAGTTTGATGACCGCACTGGACCGGCGCGGTGAGAGCGATCAGATTTCAATCGCGCGTGAAGTGGGGCTGGAGCGCACCACCGTGGCGGAGGTACTGACGCGTCTTGAAGCGCGCGGGCTGATCACGCGGCGCGTGAGTCCGGAAGACGGGCGCGTGCGGTTGGTGAAATTGGCGCGCAAAGGCAAGTTGCTGGTGACCCGGATGGCGCCCGCTGTGCAGCGCGCGCACGACCGCACGCTCGAGGCGCTGGCGCCCGATGGCCGCGACGCATTGATGCTGCAATTGATTCGATTGGTCGAGGCCAACAACGACGCAGGCGCGGTTCCGTTCCGGCTGTAAGGTCAGCCGCCCAGATACGCCTTGCGGATATCCGGGTTGGCCAGCATCTCATCGGCACTGCCTTGCGAGACCACGCGACCGGTTTCCAGCAGGTAGGACCGGTCACACATCTCGAGTGCGGCATAGGCGTTCTGCTCCACCATCAACACGGTGGTGCCTTCCGCACGGATGTCCATCACCAGACCGAATACTTGTTCGACGAAGTTGGGCGCCAGACCCAATGAGGGCTCGTCGAACATGATGAGGCGGGGCCGGGACATGAGCGCGCGTGCGATGGCCAGCATTTGCTGCTCTCCGCCCGAGAGCGTGCCGGCGGGTTGCTTGATGCGCTCACGCAGGCGCGGAAAACGATCGAGCATTTTTTCCATGTCGTCGCGGGCGCGCTGCCGATCGCGGCGGCGATAGGCGCCCATTTCAAGATTTTCGCGCACGGTGAGCTGCGGGAAAACACGCCGGCCTTCAGGGCAGTGCGCAATACCGCGCTCGATGATTTCGGGCGTGGGCGCACCGCTGATCGTCGTGCCTTCGAAGGTGATGCGGCCCGAAACCAACGGTTCGAGCCCGCCGATGGCGCGCAGGGTGGTCGATTTGCCGGCGCCGTTGGCGCCGATGAGGGTGACCAGTTCGCCTTCGCCCACCGAGAGCGATACGCGATCCACACCTATGGTGGCACCGTAGCGCACGGTGATGTCTTCAAGTTTGAGCACGTTTCAACCCCGATCCCAGATAAGCCCTGATGACTTCCGGATTTTCCTGAATCGCGCGGGGCAGGCCCTGCGCGATGCGTTGTCCTTGATTGAGCACGATGATGTGGTCCGAGATGGACATGACCATGTGCATATCGTGTTCGACCAGCAGCACCGTCACACCCCGCGCGCCAATCTCGTGAATCCGCACCTTGAACGCTTCGGTTTCTGAAGGATTCAGGCCCGCCGCCGGCTCGTCGAGCAGCAGGAGTTTGGGCTGCGCCGCCAGGGCGATGCCCACGCCCAGCAGGCGCTGCTCGCCATACGAAAGCGTTTTGGCGATCTCGTCCGCGCGGCGGGTGAGGCCCAGAAAGGCCATCATTTCCATTGCCCGTTCCCGCTGGCGGGATTCTTCGCGCTTGAACGAGGGCGTGCGCAGCCATGCGCCCACGATGCCGCTTGCCCCCTGCAGGTGAAAGGCGGTGAGCAGATTGTCGAACACGGTGGCGTTATCGAACACGCTGGTGCGTTGAAAGCTGCGCACCAGACCGCGCTGTGCGATGGCTTCCGGCTTTTTGCCCACGATGTTTTCGCCGAACAGCAACACCCGTCCGGCGGTGGGACGCATGTATCCTGAGATCACGTTGAAGGCGGTGGTTTTGCCCGCACCGTTCGGTCCGATCAGGCTCACGATCTGTCCGGGCATCACATCGAAAGTGACATCGTTCAATGCGGTGAGCCCCGCAATTTTCATCGTCACGCCTTCCAGTCTGAGCACCGGTGTGGCGGCATCTGTCGCACGCGGATCGGAGGGGGCGTTCAGGGCGCCGGCAGCAGGTGCGGCAAGCGTAGCGGTCGTCATGAGCGGGCTCCCGATGCGGATGTGGTGGCAAGCGGCGCGTCCGAGCGTGGCGGATCGCCAGGCTCGGCGGCCGACCGTTTGCGCAGGCGTGCAACAAGGGCGGCACCCGAGGGGACGATGCCGCGCGGCAGGAAGATCAGGATCAGGATCATCAGGGCGCCGTAAAGCATCCACTGCACTTCGGGCGCCACATAACCGCGCAGCAATTCGGGCAGAAGCCCGAAGATCAGGCCGCCCACCACCGGGCCGGCCAGCGTGCCTTTGCCGCCGGCGATCACCATGATGACCATGGTGATGGTGTAGATGAAGAGGAATACATCCGGATCGATGATGCGCACGGTATGGGCGTACAGCCCGCCTGCTGCGCCCGCGATGGCCGCCGACACGATCGAGGCAATGACGAGGTAGTGCGTGACGCGGATGCCGATCGAGCGCGCGAGCGTTTCGTTTTCGCGCAGGGCGATCATGGCGCGCCCGGGACGCGAATGCACGAGGCGGGCAATGGCGATGTAGGCCATCACCGCTACCGCGAGCACCAGCCAGTAGGTGCCGGCCTTGGTGGTGACGTCGGCAATGCCCGAGGGCGTCCAGAACGTGAGCGGCGGTATCGAAGTGAGGGCCATCGGGCCCTCGGTGAGATCGACCCAATTGAGCGCCACCATGCGCATCACCTGGGCAAAGCTGATGGTGACGATGACGAAGTACGCGCCGCGCACGCGAAACGCTACGCGCCCCACCAGCCAGCCGAAGAATCCGGCGACCGCCATGCCTGCGATGAAGGCCAGCCAGACCGGCTTGGGGGCCACGACGAGCACACCCACCCCCAGATCCACATCGAAGCCCAGCGAAAGCAAGGCGCTGGTATAGGCACCGATACCGAAGAACGCGGCATGCCCCAGGCTCAACTGCCCGGTGAAGCCCAGCAGCAGATTCAGGCTCATGGCGGCGATGATCATGATGCCCGCGGCAGCAACCACCGACAGCATGTAGGGATCGGGCCATATCAAGGGCAGGGCGGCGAGTGCGAGGGTGCAAAGAATGAAAACGAGACGTCGCATGTGTCAGCCCACCCGTTCTTTGATCGCGAAGAGGCCCTGGGGGCGCACGATCATCACAAAAAGAATGACGGCAAAGCCCAGTGCATCGCGATAGGCGGTAGACACGAAGCCCGCCCCGAATTCTTCGATCATGGCCAGGGCGAAGCCGCCGAGCGCCGCGCCCGCCAGATTGCCCAATCCGCCGAGAATCACGATGGCGAAGGCTTTAAGGCTGGCGAGATCGCCCATGGCCGGACTCACCATGAATACCGGCGCCAGCAGCGCGCCGGCAGTGGCGGCCAGCGCCGAACCCAGCGCAAACGTAAGCGTGTAGATGCGCGAGACGTTCACACCCACGATCTTGGCCGCGTCGCGATCCTGAAAGGTCGCACGCATGGCCATGCCCAGGCGCGAGCGCTCGATGCCGAAATAGAACACCACCAGCAGCACCGCGGCGGCTGCCAGCACGAACAGGCGCGTGGCTGAGATGGCGACGCTGCCGAAGACCAATGGTTCCTGCGAGAAGGGCGATGGCACGATCTTGGCCACGCCGCCCCAGAACAACAGTTCGGCATTCTGCATGATGATCATGACGCCGATCATGATGAGCATGACCTCATCGATATTGGCCAGATCGCGCCGCCGCAGCAAGACGAATTCGACGATCGCGCCGAAGATGAAGCCCACCGCTGCCGCAATCAGCAACGATGAAAAGAAATCCAGTTTGAGTACCGACACGAGCCCGTAGGCCACGTATGCGCCCAGCGTGTACAACTCGCCGTGCGCGAAGTTCACGACCTTCATGATGCCGAAGATCAGCGTCAGGCCGATACCCAGCAAGGCATAGGTGGCACCCAGCACGGCACCGTTGACCAGGTGCTGTAAAAATTGATCCACGTCGATCTCCCGAAGCCGGCGGCCCGCAGCCGCCGGACAGTACTGAGGCCGGGCCGCGGAGATGTCCGTTGCCCGGCCATGCGCTTTATTGCACGGTGACCTTGCCGTCCATCAACTTGACCACGTACACATTGGGCGAGTTCTGGCCGCTCTCCTTGCCTTCCGGACCTTCCTTGATGAAGGCGATGTCGCCATTGACGCCTTGCACGTTGACCTTCCACAGGGCGGCGCGGATCGATTCGGAATCGGCTTTGCCGGCAGACGTGATGGCGGCCGCGATCGTCTTGATGCCGTCATAGCCCCGGAAGCCTTCGGTCAGGCCGGCGAACGGCAGGTTCTTGGCTTTCCAGGCGTTCACGTAGGCGTTGGCAACCTCCGGGTACTTGGCGCGTTCGACCGCCCAAGGCGCGAAAAACAGCAGATGGGTGCTGGCGTAGCCTTTGGGGCCGGGGTTCTCCAGCAGCGGTTCCGGGAACGAGCCGCCGGTGGTGATGATGCGTTGGGGCAGGCGTTGCTCGGCGGCCTGGCGAATGGCGAGGGTCAATTGCTCCACGCCGGAGGTGACGATCAGCGTGTCGGCGCCCGAATCGCGCAACGTGGCCAACTGGGCCGACAGATCGGTCGCATCCGGCGCCATGGTTTCGACGCGCCCGACCTGGATGCCTTGTTCGGCGAACATGGCGCGGAACTCCGTCGCGGCACCCAGGCCCCAGTCGTTGTTCACCGACAGGAAATCGACCTTCTTGATGGCCGGCTGCATGCTTTTCAGTTCCTTGGCGAACGCCAGCGCTTCCATCTTCGAGGTGGGGCTCACGCGAAAGATCCAGGGATTGCCGGCGGTCGTGATCTTGCTCGACGATGCCGTTTCCACCACCATCGGCACGTTGTATTCAATCAACTTCGGCATGATGGCCAGCGTGAACGTCGAACTCCATGCCCCCATCAGCACGGGTACCTTGTCGCGCAGGATCAGTTTTTCGACCGAGTTGACGGCTTCGCGGGGATTGGACTTGTTGTCCTCGATGATGAGTTCGATTTTCTTGCCCAGTACGCCGCCCTGGGCGTTGATCTGCTCGGCGGCAATGCGGGCGCCATTGGTCACGTAATTACCCGACGCCGCCACGGCGCCGGTCAACGGCTGGGTGACGCCGATCTTGATGGTTTCCTGGGCCAGGGCTGGCGCCGCAGCACTGGCCGCCAGCGTCAACAGGGCAAACAGCCGGGTAGTCGTCCACATAATGCACACTCCTGAGGGTGAGAGGAAACAGCTCGCAATCCGTTGGGCTCAAACGCGGGTTTGCCGGTATTTGAGATCGCGATACGCCCCGGATGACACCGGGGGATATTTGGGCTCGTCATCGTCCGTGACGCATTCGATCTGCGCGTCGTAGTTGGGATGATGGAAAAAGGCAATGGACAGACGCGCCTGCGCGGGCCGCCCGTCGTCGGGTGGGTTGACGACGCGGTGCGTGTTGGACACCCAGCGGTCGTTGGTCCAGCGCATCAGCAGGTCGCCGATATTGACGACGAACGTGTCCGGATCGGTTTCCACGCTCAGCCAGTCGCCGGCACGGGTTTGCACCTGCAGCCCGCCGGGCACGTTCTCGCCGTTCAGGATGGTGAGCAAACCGTAGTCGGTGTGGGCGCCCGCGCGCAGTTGGCCGGGTATGGGCGGCGTGGTTGCGGCCGGATAATGGTTGATGCGCATGGCCGTGATGTGACGATCGATCTTGTCGTCGAAAAACGTTTCATCCAGACCGAGACCGAGTGCGGTCAATGCCATCATCTGTCCGGTGAGCCTTTCCATCGCAGCGTAGTAGGCTTGCGCGGCGTCGCGCCAGCCCGGCGGGCTCGCGGGCCACACATTGGGAATGAAGTAGCGCGGGCCTTCGCCGGTGGTGTAGTACGCCTCCTCGGGCCAGGACTCGCGCCCGAAGTGGTAATACTCCTTCAGATCCGGCGGCGTGTCCTGCGCATTGCCGAACGACAGCGCTTCGAAGCCCAGGGCACGATACCCGCGCGGCACGTGCGGATCCGCCGGTGCGGCGAGCAGCTTCTGCGCCAGCGGTTGGTTGAAGAAGGCGTAGGAGAGGGCACGCAGTTGCGTCATCAGGGCGCGCGGCACGCCGTGGCCGCGGATCGTGAAAAAACCGATTTCTCTGCAGGTGCGATCGATCTGCCTGGCGACCTGCAGGCGATCGGCGGCGCTGCCGTGCAGCGCCGGCGCGAGATCGATGACGGGAAGGGTGGCGGACATGGGCGCTCCGATCAATGAAAGTACGCGCCGCCATCCACCACCAGCGTCTGGCCGGTGATGAAGGCGGATTGGTTGCCGGCGAAAAATTCGACCGCGCCCACCAGATCTTCAGGCACCATGTCGCGCGCCAGGATGCGATTGCGCAACGACGGTCCCTTCACGCCGTCGACCAGGGTGGGATTGCGCGTGACGCCATCGCTCAACGTAAAGCCTGGCGCCACGCTGTTGACCAGCACATTGAAGGTGCCCATTTCGGTGGCCAGGGCGCGGGTCATCGAGATCACCGCGCCCTTGCTCGCCACGTAGTGCGCCATCAGCGGATTGCCCTTGAACGCCACGCCGGAGGAAATATTGACGATGCGTCCGCCGCCCGCGCGCTTGAAGGCCGGCGTGACGGCACGGCAGGCGAGGAACGTGCCGATCACGTTCACCTCCAGCACTTGCCGCCATTCGGCCACGGTGAGGGCGTCAAAAGGCGTGGGGGTGAGCGACGAGTAAATGCCGGCGTTGTTGACGAGGACATCGATGCGGCCATATGCCGCGCAGGTCGCGTCGGCCATGGCCTGCACCTGGTCTTCGTTCGAGACGTCCACCGCGATGCCCAGCACATCGTGGCCCTGGGCACGCAGGTCGGCCGCGGTAGCTTCGGCGCCATCGCGGTCGGCGATCACGACGCGCGCGCCACGCTCGAGCAGGCGCATCACAATGGCCCGTCCGATACCCATGGCGCCGCCGGTGACGATGGCCACAGCCTGGTCCAGACTCATGACGGCTCCTTGTGCGCGAAGAGCGCGACGGGTGGCGTATAGACGCCTCGGCCGATCAACCCGGCCATGCCCGCGCGGTCGACCATCGCCAGATGAATCGCGGGCGCGAGGCCGGTCGCGGCCATGCGCCGGAAATCGAGGGTGCCGGTGACGGGGTCGATGACCTGACTGCCGCGCGCGGCAGCATCCGCCGGCAGCGTGGCCCGCCATTCGTCGAGCAGCGCCGGCGCGAAGCCGATCGCCTGGCCGCCCAGACCGCAACAGTCGATGACCGCGCTGTCGCCGATCGCGCCAAGCGGCGTGCTGGCGGCATGCGCCGGAAAATGGGTGCCCACGGGCGGTGTAGCGGCGACGGTGCGCCAGGCCGTTTCGTCTTTCAACCGGATCCCGAACGCCAGGCCGTTGCCGCCGGCGGCCAGAAGCGGCCCCTTGCCATGGCGCAACACCCAGGCGCTTGCCGCCATGATCAAGGTAAGCACAAAGCCCGGATTGGCGGCCAATGTCGCGCGGCTGGCATCGTCCAGGGCCGGGAGGTGCGCGAGCAGCGCGGCGTTGGCGGCACCCGTGCGTGCATGGCATTCGTCCTGATCCTGCAGGGCCCGTTCGATCACAGCGGCGAGCGCGACCGGCGCCGCGCGCACGGCATGGGCCACCGGGCCAAGCACCAAAGCGCTCATCGATTGCAGATTGGCCCCACACACGGGATCGGGCGAGCCGAAACGCATTGCCGGCGGCGGGCCTTCCGCGATCGGCGCATACGCTGCGGTGATGCCGTCGCCCGCGACCAATACCGGCATGCTAGCCGTCACGACTTGTGCCAACGGCGTGACGACCCCGACATCCTGCGCGGGCATGAAGCGATAGGCGCCGCTGTCGATCAATGCGAACGCCTGCGCCATGCCGGTGGCCGCGCCTTCGTACACGATGGCGTGCGCGGCGGCATGGCGCACCGGTGCCGGCACGGCTTGATCGCCGTACGCCGGGCCTGCATGCAGCAGCACATTGGCGGGCAGGTCGGGCAGTGCGTCGCGCAGGCGCTGCACGTCTTGCCACAGTACGTTGGCAAAAACCGCCGCGAGCGTGTCCGCCGTGCGCGTGGGCACGGCGCGACCGGTGTCCACAGCGGTTGAATCTGCTGCGGTTGGATCCATGGCGATCGAGGGATGCATCAGGAGGGCTTCCGATTGAAGAGCTTGCGCCAGTAATCGCGGATGACGGCACCGATCAGGCTGAACAGATTGAGCGCCGGCGCCTCGGCAGCCGGCCGGGGCAAGGGACGGCGCGGCAACGCTGCGGGTGTGGCGGACGTTGAGGCTGCAGCACATGGCGGCGGCGGTGCGGCAGATGTCGACGCCGTGGCAGCGGGCGACGCCGCCGCGGCCGCTTTCGCATGCGCTGCGGCCGTCGCGGTTGCTGCTGCGGTGGGCGGCGCGACGGCGGGCGCATGCATCGGGCCGGACGATGGCGATGCAACGCCGTTTGCTCCGGCCAGAGCGGCGTTGTCGGCGTAAGCGTTCTGCGGTGGCGCAACAGGCGCAGCGTGAGCGGGCGCGTGTGCGTGAGGCGTGTCTGACAAGGCGTCCGGCACCGCGTCTTGCGCGAGCGCATCGTTTGCCAGCACGCCCTGCAGATTTTCGGCGAACTGCCGCGTCAATTGATCGGCCAGGGCGCGGACGATGCCTTCGCGGCTGAACTGCGCAAGCGAGCCGGTGATCGAAAATGTGAGGTTCACGCCGACGCGCGTGCCGCCATCGGCTTCGGTCAGATCGAACGCTGCATCGCCTTTGACGCGGCTGTTGCTCTTGCCGTCGGCGGCCTGGCCGCTGAGCGTGCCGCGGTGGGCGGATGCATCGAGCGTGAGTTCGCCGGTGCCGGCGAACGCTGCCGCGATGGGCCCCAGCTTGACCTTGAACATGAGCGGCAGCGTGCCGCCCTCGGCCGGGCCGCGCAGCGAGGCGCCCGGCAGGCACGACACAAGCAATTCGGGATCGTGAAAGGCCTCCCACACGCGTGCCGGCGGCACCGCGACGATGAAGTGCTGTTCAAGCTGCATGAACGGGCTCCTCGAGGCGATGGGCGGCCAGCACCCGTGCAATGGCGCGCACGATGCCGCGGTAGCCCGTGCAGCGGCAGAGATTGCCTGCCAGTTCTTCGCGGATGCGCGCGTCGTCGGCATCGGGCAGGCGCTGCACGATGTCGCGGGCCGTCATCAACATGCCCGGTGTGCAGTACCCGCATTGCAGGGCGTGTTCGGCCGTGAACGCGGCGCGCAATTCGGCAGTCAAGGCGTCGTCGTCGAAGGCTTCGAGAGTGCGTACCGCTTTGCCTTCGAATCGGGCGGCCGATTGCAGACAGGCTCGCTGCGGGGCGCCGTCGACCTCGACGGTGCACGCGCCGCATACGCCTTGTTCGCAGCCGATGTGCGTGGCGGTGAGACCGCAGTGCTCGCGCAGCACATCGGCCAGATGCGTGCGCGCCTCGGTGCGCACGGCATACGCGCGGCCGTTGACGGACAAGCGGATGTCGATCTCGTGCGCGGGCGGGAAAACCAGTTCGGGTCGCATCGGTCGGCCTCAGGTTAGGGGTGAATCTCGCGCACGGCCTGCGCGATCAGATCGTCGAGCAAGGCGCGGCGGGTGGTGTCCAGATCCAGCGCGGGATCCGCCAGCCAGGTGGCGCGCGCCAGCGGATCGGCGAACGTCGTCGCCAACCGGGGATCGTCGAACACGCGGGGTGCACCGTCGAGCGCACCCACGACCCAGCGCGTCACGCCGCGCGCGGGGTCGATCACCACGGCAACGATCGCCAGGGCGAACTCGCCGGTCTTGCGGCAGAACTTGAAGTAGGCCCAGCGGGCGTCTGGGCTCAACCGCGGCACGTCGATCGCCGTGAGCAGTTCGTCGGACGCCAGTTGGGTTTCGAAGGCGGACACCATGAAATCGCCGGCATCGATACGGCGCGTGCCGGTCGCGCTTTGTACGGTGTAGACCGCGCCTACCGCGGCCATGGCGGAAATCCAGTCGGCCGCCGGATCGGCATGGCACAGGCTGCCACCCACCGTGCCGCGATTGCGCACTGCACGGTACGCAATGCCGCGTGCCACTTTGGGCAGAAAGCCTTGCGTGACGTCGGGCACCACGCCATCTTCAATCGCGGCATGCGCGGTCATTGCGCCCAGCGTGAGGCCCTGAGGGTGCTCAACACACCCGCGCAACGAAGCGATGGCGTCGAGGTCGACGAGCGCCTCGGGTTGCGCCAGACGCAGGTTGAGCATGGCGCCCAGGGACTGGCCGCCTGCGATCGGTTTGGTGTATGTCTCGCGGGTGAGTTGGGCACAGGCACCGCGTACATCGGGCTGGCGTTCGAGCGTATAGGCGACGGCTTTCATACGGTGCCCCGGGCGCGTTGCAGCGCGGCCAACACGCGCTGCGGACTCGCAGGAATGGTGTGGATCTCCGCGCCCAGGCCGGCGAGCGCATCGTTGATCGCGTTGGTGATGGCAGCGGGCGGCGCGATCGCGCCGCCTTCACCGATGCCTTTCTGCCCGAACTTGGAGAAGGGGCTGGGCGTTTCCATATGGTCCAGCCGCACGTCGGGCATTTCGCCCGCGCCCGGCAGGATGTAGTCGGCCAGTGTCGATGCCAGCGGTTGGGCCTGATCGTCGAACGGCATCTCTTCGTAGAGCGCCGTGCCGATGCCTTGCGCCAGGCCGCCCAGAAGCTGACCTTCCACCACCATCGGGTTGAGCAGCACACCGCCGTCTTCGCACACGGCGTAATCGAGGATCGCCACGTGCCCGGTCACGGTATCGACTTCGACGGCACAGGCATGGCAGGCGTAGCTGAAGGTGCCGGAGTCGGGCTGCATTTTGTAGCCTGCGGTCAGGGCCAGGCCCGCCGGATTCACGTCGGCGGGCAAGCGTTGCGGTGCGCGATACCAGGTGTGCGCAACTTCCGCCACCGGCATGCGTTCGGCACCGTGCACGGCGGCGATCGCGCCATTGTCGAATACCAGGTGTTCGGCCGGCACCCCCATCAACGCCGCCGCAATGGCTTTGAGCCGTTCGCCCAGCGCTTCGCACGCGCTGCCCACGGCACCACCCGCCATGACGGCGCAGCGCGAGCCCCAGGTGCCGGTGGAGTACGGCGAGGTGGCCGTATCGCCGTGCAGGATGCGCACGCGCGCCGGATCGATGCCCAACACACTGTGGGCGATCTGCGCCATGGTGGTCTCCATGCTTTGACCGTGCGAATGCACGCCCAACTGCAACTCGAGAATGCCGTCGGCCGTCATGCGGACAGTGCATTGTTCGTAACCCGGCACCATCGGGATGCCCCAGCCGTGATAAACGGACGTGCCGTGCGCGCCTTGCTCGCAGAAGACCGCCATGCCCAGACCGAGCCGCTTCTGGGGTTGGGCCTGCGCATGCCGCGAGGCCTGGCGGGCACGCCAGCCGGTCCAGTCCAGGCTATCGAGCGCACGCGCCATGCATTGGCCGTAATCGCCCGAATCGAAAAGCTTGCCGGTGATGTTGGTGAACGGCATGTCGCGCGCTTCGACCAGGCTTCGTGCCCGCAACACGTGCGGCTCGATGCCGAGGGTGCGGGCGGCCGCGTCGAGTGCCACTTCCAGGGCGAAGCACACCCCTGTGCGCGCCACGCCGCGGTAGGGCAAGATCGGCGGCTTGTTGGTCGCGGCCGATCGGGTGTGGCATCGGAAGTGATCCATCTTGTAGGGGCCGGGCAGGATCGACCCCACCTGCGCGGCTTCCAGGCATGCCGAAAATGGATACGACGAATACGCGCCGGAGTCGACGATGGCATCGCAATCGATGCCGACGAGCCGGCCTTCGGGCGTGACATGCACCGTGATGTCGTAGGCATGCTCGCGGCAATTGGCATTGGCGCCGAGGTGCTCACGACGATCTTCCAGCCAGCGGATGGGCCGGCGCAACCGCATGGCGAGCCACGCACAGCAGATTTCTTCCGGCAGCAGGATGCCCTTATAGCCGAATCCGCCGCCCACGTCCGGCGATACGACGCGCACCTGACCTTCGTTCAAGCCCAGGCACTCGGCCAGGCCGGTACGATTGATGTGCGGCAATTGCGCGGCACTCGTCACTACCAGTTGATCAAGCCAATCGTCCCACCAGCACACCACGCCGCGGCCCTCCAGCGGGGCCATGCATTGGCGCGAGGTCGCCAACTGCCGCGTGACCGAGATCGTGCCGGGAGGAAGCTCCGCCGGGCCGTGATTCACATGCGTTTCGAGAAACACATTGCTGTCCCACCCGTCGTGCAGGCGGGTGATGGCGGTGGCATCCGTGGCCGTCTGCATGTCGGCAATGACCGGCAGGTCGTCGTAATCGACCACTACCATGCCGGCCAGATCTTCGGCTTGCGCCCGCGTGGGCGCCACGCACATGGCCACCATCTCGCCCACGAAGCGCACCTTGTCGTGTGCCAGCGGATGCTGCACCGAGCTGCGAAAGCCGGGCAGGCCGGAGGCCGCGAGAATGGGTTTGACGTCCACCAGATCGGCCATGGTGTACACCAGCGATTCGTAACCGGCGGGCTTCTCGATGCCGCGTACGTGTGCATGCGCGACCGGCGAACGCACGAACGCCACGTCCAGCATATCCGGCATGCGCAGGTCGCCGACATACTGGCCGCGGCCCAGCAGAAAGCGTGCGTCTTCCTTGCGTGGCAACCGCGCACCGATGCCGTGTGTGGTCTCGGCGGTGGCCGAGTGGGCGGGGAGGTCGCGGGGGCTCATGCGGCTCTTGCCGACGGCAGGATCGCAGCTTCGGCGTCGTAGCGGGTGCCTGCCCGCAGGCAGAACAGCGGACGCAATATGCGTTGCGCGACGACCTGATTGTGTTCGTTGTCGCGCAAGGTCCACTTGCCGCGCTCGTCGGCCAGCACCGTCACATCGGCCACGGCGCCCACGCCCAGGTGACCCAGCGTGCCGGCCATGCCGGCCAGTTGCGCGGCATGCGTGGTCACCATGGGGATGACCTGCTCCAACGTCAGCCCCAGGGCCAGCATGCTGGTCATGGTCGACACGAGCGAAAAGCGAATCGCACTGGCAAACATATGGTCGCCTTCGTCCGGATGCTCGTCCGGCGTGCCTGCGGGCGGCGGAATGGGCGTGTTGTAGCCGTGCATGTCGGCGCCGAGGGTATGCGGCACGAAGCCAGCATCGAGCACACGGCGCGCCATGTCGAAACTGAAGTGCGAGCCGTGGCCGACATCGATTTTCAGGCCGCGGTCGACAGCTTCCCTCACCAGCGGGTGCACGCTGCCGTTCTGTTCGACGAAGCCGCCGGGATGACGGCTGAACGGGTGCGCCAGCACGTCGCCCGGTTTAAGCAGATCGAGCACTTGCGGCAGGATCGTGTCGGGATCGATGTCGTGCGTGTTGGCGCTGGGATCGGGCCACAGCTGACCGAAGTGGATATAAAGCGGCAAGCCCGTGTCGTGGCCGATCTGGGCCGCAACACGCATCACATCCAGCCCCCAGCGGCGAAAGCCGCCGAGTTCGGCGTGTGCCTTGATACCGACCACCAGATCGCGATTGCTGAGCGCCGCCTTCACGGTAGCTGCGCGATCCAGGCATTCGGGTCGATAAAGCTCCGGGTAGTAATGGCCTTCCAGCCCGCCCACGAGATAGGCCGACAGTGACGACAGCACGCGCGTGGCCGCGGGTTCGGCAATGAAATGCCGGAACGCGGGGAGGGTGATGCAGCTCGCGCCGCCCTGATCGATCAGGGTGGTCACACCGGAATGCACGCCGCACATGTCGGCATCGAGTCCGAATCGGCCGGTCACGTAGCGAAACACATGCGCATGCGTATCGATCAAGCCCGGCAGCACGAGATTGCCGCGGCAATCGATGCGCTCCGCGGTTTCGGAACAGGGCACATCGATGCCCGCGATCTTGCCGTTGACGATTACCAGATCGCCTACCCGATCGGTGTGTGAAGCCGGATCGATGATCCGTCCACCGCTCAGCACCGTTGTTGCCATGATCATCCTCGCATCGCGTCTTGAGATATGCGTCATCCAAAGCAATATGTATGCCAATTTTTTCCACATTGTCGCTAGTGGAGATGGCAAGGCGTTGATTTATAAAAGAAATCGGATCTGCAAAAAATCGTCAGAAATACGTGGCATACCCCTTATTAGGGTATGCCCGCACGGGTTTCCGTGGCGAGGTTGGGAGCCCGGCGCCCGCCACTGCACAACCTTGGCGCATGGCGCACATCGCTATGCACGGTTATGGCGCATTTAGGTGGTATGCCACCTATCTAGGATGGAAAAAAGCCTCGCCGGTGGGACGAGGCTTTTGGGTGACGCGGTGCCGGTGCGCTACACCGATGCCAGCGACAGCGCCTGACCCATCTTCACCGGACCCAATGCGGTGGGCGTGGTGGGCCAAGCCACTTGCCCGGCACCGAAGAGCATGATCACCGTCGACCCGAGCTTGAAGCGTCCCAGTTCGTCGCCTTTCTGCAGCGTGATCGGGGCTTCGGCATGCGGGCCGTAGGTTTGCGTGTGCACGGTGCCCGAAGCGGGGCCCGCGCGGCCTCCCCACACCGTTTCGATGCCGGCCACGATCATGGCGCCCACCAGCACCACGGCGACCGGGCCGTATTCGGTGTCGAACATACAGACCAGGCGCTCGTTGCGCGCGAACAGGGCATGCACATTGGACGCCGTCAGCGGATTGACCGAAAACTGGCGGCCCGGAATATAGATCGTCTCGCGCAGTGTGCCGGTAACCGGCATGTGCACGCGGTGATAGTCCTTGGGGGCAAGATAGATGGTGGCAAAGTCGCCGCCCGCGAAGGGCGCGGCGCGCCGTTCGCTGCCGCCCAGCAACTCCGTCACGCTGTAATCGTGGCCCTTGGCTTGAAACACGCGGCCCTCGCGCACGCGGCCGAGCTGGCTGACCGCACCATCGGCCGGGCTCAGAATGGCGCCCGGCGTGGCGTCCAGCGGACGGGCACCGGGCTTGAGCGCGCGGGTGAAGAAGGCGTTGAAGTGCTCGAAGGCGTGCGAATCCTGGATGGCCGACTCGCTCATATCCACACCGTATTTGCGGATGAACCGATCGATCATCCAGTTTTTGTAGGCGGGGTAACGGCACTCGGCTGCCAGACCGAACACGCCGGTGACGAGTCGGTGCGGCAACAGATATTGGCCAGCCAGAAATAAGCGGTCTTGCGGCGACATGAATGCATCACTCTTAGTTAGGGCGCATCAGCGCGTTGGCGCGAGTGTAACGCGCCCCGCAACCCGCGCGCCCGGGGGTGCCGGGCGGCTGTGCGGGGCTCAGTGATAACCCGCAAGCGGCGGGCGCTGCAAGGCTTGCGTGCCATCGTCGGGGGCTGCGATGCGCGCCACCACGTCGGCGACCTCGGGATCGGTGATGAAGGACGCGGCCGAGGTGCCGCTCAAGAGTTTTTCGGGCAACATCGGCCGCGCCACGGCCCAGCCCTGCACGTAATCCACGCCCAGTTCGATCAGTGTTTCGAGGGTGGCGGCGTCTTCGGCCCACTCGGCGATGCTGCGCATGCCCAGGTTGCGCGCCAATTCCACGATGGCTTCGACGATGGCGACATTGGCGGGATGCTGGTTCATGCTGCGAACGAACGAGCCATCGATTTTCAGCGCGTCAGCCGAAAGTGCTTTCAAGTACGAAAACGAGGTGTAGCCGGCACCGAAATCGTCCAGCGCAATCTTGGCCCCCTGACCGCGCACGCGGTCGATGAATCGCCGGCTGTTTTCCAGATCGTGCAGCGCCACGCTTTCGGTGATTTCGATGCACAGTTTCTGCATGCTGCGCCGATGGCGCGCCAGCACCTTGAATACGGTGTCGATGAACGCTTCATCGTTGAGCGAGGCACCGCTCAAATTGACGCAGACGAAACGCGTATGCGATAGCGCGGCTTCGTTGCGCCCCATCCAGGTCAGTGTGGTGTCCAGCACCCACGCATCCAGTTCGCCCATGTGACCGCTGCTCTCGGCGGCGGCGATCACGCGGTTGGCCGGCACGATGCTGCCGTCGTCGGCGCGCATGCGCAGGAGCACCTCGAAGTCCAGCGCCTCGAAGGGCGTGCGCAACGACATGATGGGCTGCATTTCGAGAAACAACCCGTGGGGCGTGAAGGTGGTCCCCAGTGCCTCGATGACGCGCATCGCCTCGACCCGTTCGGCAAAGGCCGACGCGTGGCGATCGTACGCCACGATATGGCCGCGCGCGCCTTGCTTGGCCTGACGGCAGGCATGGTCGGCGGCGGCGATCGCGTCCTGCGGGGCCAGTTCGGGCATGATTTCGATCACGCCGATCGATACCCGAATCTGGAATGCCCGGTGCCGCACTTGCACGGCCCGGTCGCAAATGGCCGCCACGATGCGCCGACTGACGTCTTGCGCCTGCGCCATCGTGGTATCGCGCATGACGATGATGAACTCGTCGCCGCCGATACGTCCCAGCGAATGGTGATCGTCGATCACGAGGTTTACACGGCGGCATACTTCGCGCAACACCTCGTCGCCGGTCTGGTGGCCATACAGATCGTTGACGAGCTTGAACCGGTCCAGGTCAAGATAGGCGAGCGCCAGCGGGTGGGCCTGGCGCTCATCCTTGACCGCCGCGTCGAGCATGCGTTCGATGCCGCGCCGGTTGAGCACGCCGGTCAACGAATCGTTGTCCGCCAGATAGGCAAGCTGATCGGTGGCTTTGCGGCGTTCGGTCACATCCTGCAGCGAGCCCTCGATGCGGTCGCCGGCATAAGCCGCGCGCACGGCATACCAACGGGGTTCGGCCGATGGCTGGGCCAGCCCGCGGATTTCAATGTCGGGCGTGCGCACATCGGCGGCGGCGGCGCGCAGCGCCTCCCAGGCGCCCGGTTCGAAAAAATCGCGCCAGTTCAGGGCATCCACGTCGTCGGTCGACATGGCCAACTTGCGTTGCATCGCCGTGTTGAGCCGCACGAAGCGGCCATCGGATTCCAGCGTGAAGAGCCCCACGGGCGTGACGTCGTAGGTGCGCATCAATTCGCGTTGCGCATCGATGCGCGAATCGCGCTCTTCGCGCATCTGTTCGGCGAAGGCGCATGCCGCCATCAGGCTGGATGCCAGCGCGGCGGTCACGCTGTTGAAAGACCCGACCAGCCCTTTGAACTCCCAGGCGGCGGCAATCACTTCGGAGATCGACGCGGCCAGCACGGTGCCCAGCGCGGCGGCGTACCAGATGGCGATGCCGGATCGGCGCAGCACGATGATGCGGCCCAGACAGAAGACCACGGCAACGATGCCGAAGGCGACGATGGTCCACATCGCCGGCAGGAACAGGGCGAAGGGCAGAACGAACGACAGGGCCAGCAGAACGATCCCGGAAAACATGACGGCGCGCAGCAGCCAGCCGTAGCCCAGGGTTTTCAGCTCGCTTTTGAAGAATTGCGTGAAAAGCGTATAGGTGAGGAGGTAGTAGCTGGCGATCGTGATCTGGCGGGTGAGCGCGATCCATTCCGGGTCGATCGGCCGCCCGAGCCACTGGGTATCCCAACCCATCGAAATGGCGCCCAGACGCAGATTACCTACCAGCCAGGCGGCGAACAGCACGTAGCGCGATTCGCGATTGATCAGCGCCGTCATCAATACGAACACCGCCAGTGTGAGAAGCCCGCCTTCGAGCAAGCCCGCACTGTGATGGAAGGCCTCGTTGGCCGTCATCATCTGGGCGCGCGGCCATTGCGACAGGGCAATGCGTGCCGGCCCCGAAAAGGTGGCACGGCAAAGGATCTGGGGCGGCAGCCCGTCGATGGCCCGGTGCAACATGAAGCCGGCGCGCTCGACTACGATCACGCCTTGGGTGCCATGACGATCGGCGCTGCCCAGGGGCGCCAGCGTGGCGCTGTCCCAGCATTGTAGCGTGCGCAGGTGGCGCGACGGCCAGTCGAGGACGAGGTCGTGCTCGCGCGGCGCGGGCTGCATCGCCACGTTTACCCAAAACGGGGTTTCGGCCAGGTGGGTATCTTCAAAGGTGACGGCAGGCGCCGCGGGCGCGGTCAACTGCGCCCGGGCGGTGTCAGGGGTGAGGGCGGACTCGGGATCCGCCACCACCTGAAAGGGCAACGTCATCCCGCCGTGCGGCCGGTAGACGCTGCCCGCCGAGATGAGCATGAACAGCGAAAACAACGCGATCGCGGCAGGGACGACGTAGTACGAAAACCTGCGGACGAGCGCATCGACGAAGTCGATAACCTGAAACCCGCCGTTCCTTTCGCTCACGAAGCCCCACCGTATTTATGTTCAATGCTCAAGACCTCGCGCGGCAGCCAGCAACAGCTTATCGACGCTCAGGTCGCCTGCAGGCGAGACAGTAGGGATGATTGTAATGTCCGGATGCACCGTTCGGACGATAAAGTCGTACAGCGGATGATCCGCAGCCTCCCACTTCGCTTGTGCGGTCGGAATGTGAAACGCCAATACGCGGTGGGGAATGTTACCGGCGTGACGCATCGGGATGTATCCGGCACCCGGAAATACCTCTTCAAAGAGCAGCGCGTCATATTGACGATCGAGCGGCGAGCGGCCGGCGATAACCATCCATTCGATCCCGGCCGACACGCAGTAGAGGTAGTAGGCTTTAAACAACACGTGCTTGGTCAGGCGTCCGATCGTACCGGCGGTGGTGCCCAAACGGGTGGCTTCGGCCAGGGATTTCCCCTGCAGCCAGTCGGGCAATTCCACCGATTGCTCGAGCCAGAGCGGCCCGTTTCGATTGGTCTGAATACGCATGGTGCCCAACGGGGCGCCGTCGAGTTTCGACTCCGCCAGGAGAACGACCGCGCCGGGGTCGTTATCGTGCCGTTCCGGGGCGCCCATCGTGGCGGCCAGGGTGGGGATGTGCCGGCCGTAAGCCGCGCGGCGTATATCGATGGCCTTGCTGAGGGTATCGGTGTCCGTGACCACACGGACGGTGAAAGGGAGGCGTTCTTCTGGACGAGGCAGAAGGTCCTGGCGAGCCGTTGCAGCGTCGGGGAGCGAGTGAAAGGGCGTAGGCGACATGGTGTTTCCTTTGACGGGGATGGCGCGCTGCAACAGCGCAACGCGTGCGAGGAGATTCGCACGGACCAAAGGAGACAGTCGTCTGAACGCGCATTTGGGACAAACGTCAATGCGGACGAGTAAAAGACTAGGGCATCAGGTGTAATCTGTGCCCCCGAACGGCTGTGAGGCCGATGGGCTAAAGATTTCCGGGTGTGACGCATGCGCGCAAAGTCGCCACAAAGCAGGCTTAATCCTGACGCTCGATAGGCAGTTACGAAAAAGTCAAAAAAACGCAATAAAATCGATTCGTTTCAATCCCGTAGCATCGTGTATTAATGTGAATTCGAGATTAGCTGGGGTTTATACTGATGTTGCGAAAGTGCCAACTTTTTGGGTATCCCCTTTACTTCTCAAATATTTGAGTGTTGTAACGGGCTATGTGAAACCCCTCCTACCGCGCGGGATAACCCGTACGATGCGCCCATACGACGCTAACGGAACGCCCTCATGGACCCCCTCATCAAAGAATTTTCGCTGTTTTTCGGCCTATGGCCCATTGCCATCCTGGCCGTCTGGTTTCTGGGTTCATGGTGGAGTCGCGCGGCAAAGCGCCGCACGGCAAGCATGCGTTTGAACGAAGCGCTGGCGCGCCGCGAACTGTCCGGCACGGCCCGCGCAGCCGCCGCGCGCGTTTAATAGCCGCGCACACGCCTGCCGACTCATTCGTCGATCAGTCCACCGTTTTCGTGAAACGGGTAGGGTCCCGGGAAGTCATCGATGATCGCGGCATGCGTCACTAGGCGGTTGCCATCCCAGCGATGCACGTGAAAGCCGGGTGGCTCGAGCGTGAAGGTTGATGGGCCGGCCGTCGTGAGATCCAGTGTCACCTGATGTGCGACGCCGGGGCAGATACTGGCCACGGTGCCGCCGAAGCGCGCGAATACGGTGCGGTGCACGTGACCGCAGATCACCCGTTCGATGTGCCTGTAGCCTCGAAGCAGGGCATCGAGCGCCTCGCGCCCCTGTCGCAATCCAATCGCATCCATGTGGGCAATCCCGGTGTCGAAAGGCGGGTGGTGCATGGCGATCAGTGTGGGCGTATCCGGTGCCTCGGCCAGCCGGGCAGCCAACCAATCCAGCCGTATCTCGCAGAGCTCGCCATGGCTTTGCTCGGGTACGGTGGTGTCCAGCGCAATGATGCGCACCGGGCCAGTATCCACGGTGAAGTGCAAAAACCCGTCGGCGTTCGAGAGGTAGTCGTGACCCACGAACACGTCCCGCAAGGCGGTGCGACTGTCGTGATTGCCGGGCATGACGTAATACGGCATGGACAGCAGGTCGAGCATCTGCTTCAAATGCGCATATTCGGCGGGACGACCGAAATCGGTGAGGTCGCCGGATACCAGTACCAGATCGGGGCGGGGATCCATGGCATTGATGCGGCGTACCGCCGGCGGCAGATAGCGGTCGGTTTCCACGACGCGGTAGGCTTTCTGTCCGGGTAGGCGGATGTGGAGGTCGGTAATCTGGGCGATCAGCATGGCAGACTCAAGGATGCAGGTGACGTAATGGGCGCGATGGGCGCCAGGCGCACGCCGATGCGCGCGCCGGCGAGGTAGGGACTATCGGGTGGCGCGATCACCGGGAACGCCTGGCCATCGTCCAGACGCACTTCATAGCGGATCGTATTGCCCAGGAAGAATCGGTCGACGACCGTGGCCTGCACCCCGGATGTCACCGCCAGCGAGGCCTCGTGTGGCCGGAAATGCATCTCGGCATCGCCTGCGATCAACACATTGTCGTGCAGCGCGCCGCGGACGGTGCACAGGGTGCCCAGGAACGACGCCACGAATGGCGTGGCGGGCTGCCGATAAAGCGACTCGGCGGTACCGAGCTGCTCGAGTCGGCCGGCCGACATCACCGCAATGCGGTCGCCCAGCATCATGGCCTCGTCCTGGTCGTGGGTCACAATCACTGTGGTGATCCGCAAGGCCCGCAGCATCTGCGCCAGCTCCACGCGCAGGTGCTCGCGCAGCTTTGCATCCAGTGCGGTCAGCGGCTCGTCGAGCAGCAGCACGCGGGGCTCGATGGCCAACGCGCGCGCCAGGGCCACGCGCTGGCGCTGGCCGCCCGAGAGCTGCGCAATGCGCCGGTCGGCGAAGTCCTGCAGGCGAACCCGTTCGAGCATCTCGCGGGCACGCGCATCGCGTTTGGACGCCGGCCAGCCGCGCACCCGCAAACCATAGGCGGCGTTTTCGAGCACGCTCATGTTGGGAAAAAGCGCGTAGTTCTGAAACACCACACCGATCCCGCGGCGTTCGGGCGGTTGGGCCGCCACATCTTCGCCGTCGAGCAGAATGGTGCCGCCGCGATCCGGCGATTCCAGGCCGCAGATCATGCGCAGCAGGGTGGTTTTGCCGCAGCCTGAAGGCCCCAGCAAGGCAAGGATCTCGCCGCCGGGAATGTCCAGATCCACCGGGTGCAAGGCACGCGTGCCGTCGGGCCAGGTTTTGGCGCAGCCGCGCAGCGCCACGTTTACAGGAGACGTCGTCATAGGGATGTCGCGCGGGACGCGCGGGAAAAAGTGTGCGTTCGGGTGCCGCGCGCGCCCAGCCATTGGAGGCCGATCAGCAGCGGCATCAGGAGCACCAGGAAAATGAGGGTGTAGGCCGAGGCGATTTCGAGCCGCATCGACGCATAGCTGTCGGCCAAGCCCACCGGCAGCGTTTTGGTGAGCGGCGTGTGCAGCAGCCACGTCAGATTGAATTCGCCGATCGACAGGGTCAGCACGGTCAGTGCGCCGCTCACGATGCCGGGCGCTGCATTCGGCGCGATCAGCGTGAGAAATCGGACGATGGGACGCGCGCCCAGCGTGGCCGCGGCCTGGTCCAGCGCGGGCAGGTCGCGGCCCTGCATCGTCGCTCCGGCGGCCCTCACCATGAAAGGCAACGTGAAGAGCACATGGCCGATCACGATGAACGCCGTGCTGGCGCGCAGACCGCCCACCGTGCCCCAGGACACGACGAGCGCCAGGGCCGTCGCCAATCCCGGCACGGCCACCGGCAACGTGATCAATTCTTCGATCGCCCGCGCCAGCCGCCCGCGCAGCAATGTCAGGATCCAGGCCAGCGGTACGCCGACCAGCGTCACGATCGCCAACGTGGCGAGCGCCACGATCAGCGTGCGCCAGAGCGTGTCGGCATATAACGACCACACCTCGGCAATCCAGCGCAGCGTGAGACCGCTTTTCAGCCCGACGAAGTAGTTTTGCGTGATGCCTGCCAGAAGTGAAAAGATCACGGGCACGATAAGGAAGGCGACGACGAGCAGGGTAACCGCGAGCCCGAGGCGCGAGTCCCAGCGCGATTGAGTGGTTGCACGCGGGGCGCTCATGCCGCACCGCCCGTGTGCGCGCCGCGACCGGCGATGGCTTGCGCGCCATAGAGTACGGCCCAGGTGACCGCGCCCAGCACGATCGACAACGCAGCCGCGACGGGAATGTTGGCGTAGTTGGTGAATTCGTTGTAGATGGTCATCGGTAGAACGTCGATTTGCGTGCCCAAAGTGAACACGGTGCCGAAGGCGCCCATACTTGTGGCAAAACACATCGCACCGGCCGCCGTCACCGCAGGTGCCAGGGCGGGCAGTTCGATATCGATAAAGCGCCGCCACGGTCCGGCGCCGAGCGTTTGGCCGGCTTCGAGCAGGCTGGTGTCGATCCCTTCGGCCGCAGCGGTCAAAACACCAACGGCGCGGGGCAATGAAAAATACAGATAGCCCAGGAATAGCCCCGCCATGCCGTAGGCGAAGACGATGGGCTCGGCGCCCAGCGCCCGCGCGGCTTGGCCCACCACGCCTTGGCGGCCGCCCAGGAGGATGATGAGAAACCCCACGACCACGCCGGGAAACGCCAGCGGAAAGGCGATCAGACCCATGACCAGACGCCGCCCCGGAAAATGCGGATGGCGCGCGAGAAACCGGCCCACCGGCACGGCCAGGATCACAGTGAGCAGGCTTGCGCCCAGCGACAGCCCGACCGTATTGAGCAGACTGCGCCAGTAGCGCAGATCGGTGAGCACGTGCATGTAGGCCGAGCGGCCATCGATGTCGTGCGCGCCGAGCGTGGCCAGTTTGACCATCGGCAGCAGCCAGAATGCCGTGAAAAGTGCGGCCGCAGGCGCCGCGAACCATCGCCAGCCACGCAGTCGCATATCAGTTCATTTCCTTGGCGTAACGCTCGGAAAAGCCGCGTTGCGCGGCCGCCATCCGGGCGTAGTCGACCGTGCCGGCACGCGCGTAGTCGGCCGCCGGCAGAAACTTCTTCTCGGCTTCGGCCGAGACGGTGCCGGCGCGCACGGGACGCAGAAATGCGTTTGCCCAAATGGCCTGGCCTTCGTCGGACAGCGTGAAATCCAGTACCTTCTTGCCGTTTTCAGCGTGCGGGGCGTTGGCGACCAGGCTCATCACGTACGGCACGGCGATCGTGCCTTCGCTCGGAATCACGAAGGCCACATTGGCGCTGTCTTTATATCTGGCGCGATAGGCGTTGAAGTCGTAGTCGATCAAGATCGGAATCTCGCCCGACAGATTGCGCGCGTACGCGGTTTGCTTGGGCACGATCGGTTGATTGGCGCGCATCTTTCTGAACCACTCGAAGCCCGGGCCGAAGTCGTCCAGCGTGCCGCCCATCGCCCGATTGACGGCCACGGCGCCTACGTAGCCAACGAAGGCCGAGGCCGGATCCAGGTATCCCACCATGCCCTTGTATTCCGGCTTGAGCAGATCGGCCCACGACTGCGGTACGGGTTTGCCGTTCAAGGCATCGACGTTGACCATGAAGCCCAACGTGCCGGAATGGATGGCGAACCATTTGCCGTCCGGATCCTTCATGCCCGTGGGGATCTGGTCCCACAGCGCCGGCTTGTACGATTGAATGAGACCGTCGCGATCCGCCTGGATGCCGAACGTCACGCCGTAATACACCACGTCGGCGACCGGATTGGCCTTTTCTGCGGCCATCGACGCCAGCGATTGGCCGGAGTTCTTGTTGTCGGCCGGCACGTTGATGCCGGTTTTCGCCTTAATGGCCTTCAACTGTGTGCCCCAGTCGGCCCATTCGGGCGGGCAGTTGTAGCAGATGGCATTTTCCTGAGCCTGGGCCGGCGCATGCACGGTCAGAAGCGTCGCGGCCAGCATCGCGGTGCGCAGCAGGGTCGATGAAATCGAAGTCATGATTGGAGTCGTTCCACAAGGAGGGCAGGGCAGAGAGGAGCGGCGGCAATGGTGCCGCCGGCCACGAAACGGTGCGGCAGGCACCGGGAAACAAGGGGGGCGCCCATCAAGGCGCCGAGCAGCAGGTCGCATGCGAACGCGCCGATGTCGCGGCTGGGCTGCGCCATGCTCGCAAGCGTGGGCACCATGTGCGCGCCGAACGGCACACCATCGAAGCCGCACACCGACAGATCGCGCGGCACCTGGCGGCCCAGCGCGCGCGCGGCGGCGATCACGGCCGCGGCCAGCAGATCGTTGGAGCAAAACATCGCGGTCGGTGCACAGGGACCATCGAGCGCCTGGGCCAGCGTGGCGCGGCACGCGTCGGTATGCAGCGGCATTTCGATATGGCGCGGCACCGGAAAACCGAGACGGCGTGCCGCTTTGCGCGCACCCGCCAACCGCAAGCCGGCCCGGTCGGACGCGGCAAGCGGCCCGGTCACCACGGCCATCGTGCGATGCCCGAGCGCGGCCAGCGCGGCGACGACGTCTTCAGCCGCGCGCGTGTTGTCGACCGACACACAGGGATGCGTGGCGGATTCGTTGTACGCCAGCACGAACGGCACGCCGCCCGCCGCGATCTGCTCAAGTACGGGGTTGGATGTCGTGTGGGTGACCGTGACGACGATGCCTTCCACGCGATGATCGAGCAGCAGGCTTACCGCCTCCCGTTCGCGCTTCCGGTCGTAGCCGGTGGTGGTCACCATCACGCTGTAGCCCTCATCGCGGGCCCGTGCTTCGGCGCCTTCGAAACACTCGGCAAATACCGGATTGAGCAAGGTGGGCAGCACCAGCCCAAGGGTACGCGTGCTGCCCGAACGCAAGCTGCTGCCCACGCGATTGGGGCGAAATCCGGCATCGTGCGCCACCGCAAGAATGCGCGCCAACGTTTGCGGGTTGACCAGTTGCGGCTGATTGAACGCGCGCGACACCGTCGCCGGCGACACCTGTGCGGTGCGGGCAATGTCGAGGATGGAGGCGCGGGAAGAGGTCAAGGCAACGTCCGAAACATGTGCAGTGAAAACGTTTTCATCGTAGGGGTCGCGTATGACATCGCCGTGTCGGAACGATGACCGTTTGATGTCAATGGGGGGCGGGCGGCGCCATCGGCCCTGATACGCACATGACGGTGGCCACGGAAGAAAATAGGCTGTACGTACATGTTGTACGTACAGCATGTACAATGGCCGCTACTTTCAAATGGAAGCCGGGCACTCGCCCCGGCAGTGTGGAGACATCACATGACGCAAGAACGATCGCGGTTGCCGCTATACGCCACCATGCAGCGCATTCCGGGCGGCCTGATGCTATTGCCGCTTATTTTGGGTGCCATCATCGGCACCTTCGCGCCTGATGCGCTCGGGATCGGCGGGTTTACCACGGCGCTTTTCAAAAACAGCGCACTACCGTTGATCGCCTTGTTGATTTTTGCCACCGGTACGCAAGTGAACATGCGGACAGGCGGTCCGGTTTTGGCGACCGCCGGCACCATTCTGCTGATGAAAACCATCGTGCCCGCCACGCTGATTATCATCCTGGCCCGGTTCGTCGGTCTGGACGGCCTGTGGGGCGTGTCGATTCTGGCGATGTTTGCCGCTTTCGATAATAGCAACGGTGGTCTCTGGCTCGCGTACACCGGTCAATACGGCGATGCCCGCGACCGGGGAGCCTATGTGGCCAGTGCGGTCAACGACGGCCCGTTCTTCAGTCTTCTCTTCCTGGGTGCATCGGGTCTGGCGGATATTCCTTTGATCGCATTCGTGGCGGCACTGGTGCCGTTTCTGCTGGGCGTGTTGGTCGGGAATCTGGATGTGCAATGGCGCGATGTGCTCAAGCCGGTGCCGAACATCGTCATCCCATTCTTCGCTTTCGCGCTGGGAACCGGCATCAATCTGAGCTCGATCGTTTCAGGTGGCATCACGGGCTTGATCCTGGGCTTGATCATCAGCCCGATTACCGGCGGCTTCGTTTACCTGGGCTATCGCTACATTTTGCGCCGCGGCGGCAAAAGCGGACTGGGATTTGCAGCCGGCACCACGGCAGGCAACGCCATTGCGACGCCTGCGGTCGTTGCGGCAGCCGATCCCTCGTTTCAGCAGTATGTTGGCACCGCGACCGCTCAAGTGGCCGCCTGCGTTTTGATTTCCAGCATTCTTGCACCGATCCTCGCGTCGTATTTTCTGAAACGCGCGGGTGAACTGAAGCCGGTGACGGAAGAGGCGCCGGCTCCTGTGGGAGCGGCGCTGTGAGCGTAAGAATCGCAATCGTTGCCGACGATCTCACCGGGGCGGGCGACTCCGCCGTGCAATTCGTGCGCGCCGGATGGCGCACCCACCTTGCAATGGGCGATGCGGCCGTCGCGTTGGCGCATGCCAGAACGGCCGACGTCGAAGCGATTGCGGTGACGACGCATACACGCGCCATGGGTGCTGATGAAGCGTCGACCGTGATCGCTCATGAGATGAAGCGTTTGAAGGCTGCGGGCGTACGCCGGCTGTACAAGAAGGTCGACTCGACGTTGCGGGGGCCGTTTCGCGCGGAAATAGAAAGTGCGCGAGCCGCGTGGGGCCATGACGCCATCGCGGTGGTCTGTCCCGCGTTTCCCGCCACCGGGCGCACCGTCAAGAATGGCGTGCTGATGGTGGGCGACGTGCCGGTGACGCAAACGTCGGCGGCGTCCGACCCCGTGACGCCGGTGACCGAAGCGCATATTCCCACACTGCTAGGCGGCGTGGGCATTGCTGCCGAGCCGGGTGAGACGGCGCAAGCTTTGGCCGACCGCATCATGCAAGCCGGCACGGTGGTCGTGGTGGATGCGGTGACGGCGGATGATCTCGATCTGCTGGCACAGGCCATCGTCTGCCTGGGCGACCGGGCATTGCCGGTGGGCGCCGGCGGCCTGGCGATTCCGCTCGCGCGGCTCTGGGCGGGCGAGGCCAGCCGTGGCGTCATCGTGGTGCTCGTGACATCGCAGCATTCGGCTGCGCGGGCACAAGCCGATGCCTTGCAGGCCGCCGGTGCGCGCGTGTTCATGCCCACGCTCGCACAATTGGCCGATACCGATGCCTGGCTGGCATTCAAGGAAAGTACATTGGCGGCGCTGGACGATCTCGCCGCCGCCGACACGGCGCTCGTGCTCGCGCCGGACGGCCGTCTCGAAGGCTTGCACTCGGATCGCGTGGCCGAGAAATTAGGCGCGCTGACCGCCGCCGTCGTGCGCCGCGCGCATGCCGCCGGCGTGGTGGCCACCGGTGGCGATGGCGCGCGTCAGGTCGTAAACGAATTGGGCGCAAACGGGGTTGCTTTGATCGACGAGGTGACCGGCGGCATGCCGATCGGCACGTTGACGGGCGGCGCCAGCGCAGGTCTGCCGGTGGTCACGAAGGCAGGCGGTTTTGGTGGTGACGATGTTCTGGTACGCGCCGTGCGCGCGATCCGGGAAAGGAGATTTTCAGTATGACGAATACCCAACCGCTCTTGGCGGTCACGTTGGGCGATGTGGCCGGCGTCGGCCCCGAAATCACGGCAAAGATGCTGCTCGATCACCCTGGGCTGCGCGAGCGCGCGCGCCTCGTCGTGGTGGGCGATGCCGGCGTGATGCGCGCGGCCGTCAGCCGGCTCGGCCGCGACCCGCAAGCCGTGCGTGTGGTGCAAGCGCCGCGCGATGCCACCAATGCGCCCGGCACGATCGAGGTGTTCCAGGCGGGCCCGGATCTGACGCATGTGCCGCTGGGCGAGATCCATGCCGACGCGGGCGATGGTTCGGTGCGTTTCGTCACCACGGCGTGTGCCTTGGCCCGCGCGGGCGAGATCGACGGCATCGTGACGGCACCGCTGAACAAAGCGGCGATGCACGCAGCAGGCCACAAGTGGCCGGGCCACACCGAGCTGCTGGCGCACGAGTTTGGAGTCAAGACGTTTTCGCTGGTGCTCTCGGCCGGCGATCTCTATATCTTCCACGCGACCACGCACGTGTCGCTGCGCGACGCCATCGATCTCGTGACGCGCGAACGCCTGCGCGCCGTGTTCCGTCTCTCGGGCGCGTTCGCCAAGGCGCTCGGCCGCACGGAAGACGCCATTGCGGTCGCCGGACTGAACCCGCACGCGGGCGAGAACGGCATCTTCGGTAGTGAAGATGCCGAGATCATCACACCGGCAGTGGCCGAAGCCGTGGCCGAAGGGATCAACGCCGTCGGCCCGATTCCCGCCGATGCGCTGTTCCCGCAAGCCGTGCGCGGCAAATGGAAATTCGTGATCGCGTGTTATCACGATCAGGGCCATGCACCGTTCAAGTCGGTGTATGGCGACGACGGCGTTAACATTACGGTCGGGCTGCCCGTGGTGCGGGTGTCGGTCGATCACGGCACGGCATTCGATATCGCGGGCCAGGGTATTGCACGCGAGGCAAGCCTGATTCTGGCAGCCGAACGCGCGGCGCATCTGGCGCCGGGCTGGCAGCATGTGTGGGAAACCGCAAAGGCGACAACGGGTGGTTAGCAGGAAAAAGCAGGGAGAGTCGACGTCGCACGCGCTTGCCGTGGACCGCAATCGCGCGGAGCCGCTGCATGCGCAGATCGCCGCCGACCTCATGCAGCGGGTGACGTCGGGCGTGTGGCCCGTGGGCACCGCACTACCCAGCGAGGCAGGCTTGTGCGAGCAGTTTGGCGTGGCCCGCAGTGTGGTGCGCCAGGCGCTGGGTCAGATGGCGGCCGCCGGCCTCATCCAGCGCGATGCCGGCCGGCCGGCCGTCGTGTGTGCACCGCGCCCGCATCGGCGCATGGTGCAGCGATCGACGGGGTTGTACGAGCAGTTCGAGCATATCGGGCTGGCCTTGCAGACGCAGATTCTGACCTTCGAGCCACGGCCGGCGCCCGCCGAGGTGACCGCCTTTTTCGGCACGGACGATGTGCTGTTTCTCGAACGGGTGCGGTCGGTGGGGGGGGCCCGCATCGCTTATGTGCACACCTGGTTGCCGCGTGCGCGCTTGCCGGGATTGTCGGCCGCCGAGCTTGAAAATGCGTCGTTGCATCGCGTGCTGGCCGAGCGATTCGGCATTCATCCTGGCGGCGGCCGGCACCACATCCGCGCGGTGGCGGCCGATGCGCCGCTGGCGCGCGCGTTGCAGGTGGGCGTGAACAGCCCGCTCCTGATGTTGCAGGGCGAGGGCCGCGACACCGATGACGCGCCGCTGGAATGGTTTACGACCTGGCATCATCCGGATAAGCTGGCCTTTGAGGTGGACGTGTCGCGAGAGGGCGAGAGCCTGGCGCGACGGGTTGAATCCGACCGCTTGCCGGCGGTGGCGCCCGGCGCGAAAAAACGCCCTGGCGCGCGTGCGGATCGGCGCCAGGAACTCGAACGCATCGAGGGCATGGCAGCGGCGCTGGCCGAGGCGATTGCCAGGCTCAGGCAGGGCGCCGCGTCTTGACGCCACCCGGCGAAACGGTTATCTTGGGTGCATAGTGATATCCCCAGCAGGAGAACGATCATGACCTCACGCGAACAGGATTACGGTTACTGAACCGACCGGCCCGGCAGCCGTAGCGCTCCCGGCCCCGACGCCTCATTCGGCTGACTGCCGCATCGCGTCGAAACCAAGCCAAGCGCCCGCCAGGGCGCTTTATTTTTGCCATGAATGACGTTCTAGCGTTTCTCGTGCATAACCCGACCGTGCCGGTGATCGCGATCTCGGCCGTCATTGCCTACAAAAGCCTGCGTTCTCAGCGGCATCTGGCGCGCGCCAAGCACGCCATCGACTTCCAGAGCGACTACCACGCCTCGAAAGAGGCGCAGCACCACAATCGTATCGTGCGCGAATCCACCCGTACCTTGTCGTGGGACGAAACCGCCGCGCTTGCCGCGCCCGGGCATTTCAACGACGAAGTGGTGATCAGTATTCGCGAAGTGCTAAACGCCTGGGAGAAAGTGGCGATCGCCATCCAGTCGGACGTCTACGATGAAGACATCCTCTACAACGCGTACGGCTCGTACGTGGTCGGTACCTGGATGGATTTGCGCGCCTACACGCAGGTCAAGCAGGCGGCCAATCCGCGCTTGTACGTGCGCCTGGACTGGCTGGCAATTCGCTGGATGTGCCGCCGTCAAAGCGATCTGGGCCCGATCGATCTGAAGAAGCTTCAGCGGGCGCAAGGCGTGATTACCGCCATCCTGCACAAATAGCTGATTCGATACCGATCGGGAGACGGCCGGCGGGAAGCCTGGTGCGTTCCGCCAGCCCCAAGCCCCTTATTGCTCCAGCTGGATCCCGCTTTTGGCGATCACGTCGTTCCAGCGCTTCACTTCGGCACGCTGGAAGTCGGCGAACGCTTGCGGCGTGCTGCCCACCACTTCAAAGCCCAATCCCGCCAGCGCCGTTTTTACCTGTGGCTCCTGCAAGGTGGTGCGCAACGCCTTCGACAATTGTTCCACCACGGCGGGCGGGGTGCCGCGCGGCACGGCGAAGCCTTGCCACGAGTACACCACCATATCCGGGATGCCGGCTTCGGCCATGGTGGGCGTATCGGGCAGATCGGCGATCCGGGCGTCGCCGGTAATGGCCAGCGCCTTCAGCTTGCCCGCCTTGATGTGCGTGAGCACCGCGCCCAGATTTTGAAACGACACGTTGACCTGATTGCCCAACAGATCGGCAATGGCCGCTGCGCCGCCGCGATACGGCACGTCCATGCCGGTGGCCCCCGTCTTCTGCCGGAACAGCACCGCCGACAGGTGGTCGGATGAGCCGGTGCCGGAAGAGGCGAACGACACCTTGTCCGGATTGGCACGCGAATAGGCGATCAACTCCTTCACGCTGGCGGCCGGAAAGGCGGGCGCGGCCACGAGCACATTGGGATTGCGCACAGCTTGCGTGAGATACGTGAAATCGCGGCTGGGGTTGTACGACAGGTTCTTGTACAGCGCTTCATTGATCGCGAACGTGCCGATCGATCCCACCATCATGGTGTAGCCGTCGGCCGGTGCACGCGCCAGGGCCTGCGCGGCGATACCGCCATTGGCGCCGGGTTTGTTTTCGACCACGAATGTCTGCCCCAGCAGCTTGGCCAGACTAGGTGTCATGGCGCGGGCGGTGATATCCGAGGAACCACCGGGCACGAACGGCACCAGCACGGTAACCGGTTTGTCGGGGTAACTTGCGGCATGCCCCGCAGGTTGCGCCAGGCAGGCGGCCACACTCGCTGCAGCACACAGATGCGTCAATACTCTCACGTCAGTCTCCTCGGATTACGCGCTGTATGAGAGGCGTGCCGCGGCGCGTCGCAAACCGCCCTTGTTATCGCGAGCTTAATCGACTCGGGCGCCGGATTGTTTGACGACTTGCGCCCATTTCGCAGTTTCCTGCGCCATGAACTGTTTGAACTGCGCCGGCGTGTTGCCGGAAGGCTCGGCGCCCTGGGCCTGCAACTGGGTGCGGATCGATTCCTTTTGCAGGGCTTGCGCCACATCTTGCTGAATCTTGTTCACGATGGCTTCCGGCGTGCCGGCCGGAGCCAGCAACCCAAACCAGCTTGCCGCGTCGTAGCCCTTGACGCCGGATTCGGCGAGCGTGGGCACATCGGGCAGGGCCGGCGAACGCGTGGTGGTGGTCACCGCCAGCGGCTTGAGCTTGCCGGCTTTGATGAATCCCATCGACGAGGGGAGGTTGTCGAAGATCAGATCCGTCGAGCCCGCCATCACATCGGTGAGCGCGGGGCTGCTGCCCTTATAGGGCACATGCGTCATGGTCGTGCCGGTCATCGACTGGAACAGTTCGCCTGACAAGTGGGTCGATGTGCCGTTGCCCGTGGAGGCCATGTTGACCTTGCCGGGATGCGCCTTCAGATAGGCGATCAGATCGGCGGTGGTGTTGATGTTGTGCCGGGCGGCGAAGGCGGGATTGAGTTCCAGCACATTGGGTACCGGGATCACCAGGGTCACCGGTACGAAGTCCGCGACCGGATCGTAGGGCAGTTGGGCATACACCGACTGATTGATCGCGTGGGTGCTGACCGTGCCCATCAACAGGGTGTAGCCATCGTTGGGCGCGCGGGCGGCATCGGCGGTACCCACGTTGCCGCCCGCACCGGCCTTGTTGTCGACCACCACCGGTTTGCCCCAGGTCTTGCCCAGTTCAGCGGCCACCAGGCGCGCTGCGATGTCGGCGGTGCCGCCCGCGGGGAAGGGCACCACGATGCGCACGTCGCGCGTGGGGTAGTTCTCGGCGGCGCGCACGCCGGGCGCGGTTCCGATGAGGCCCGCGACTGCGACGGCAGCGGCGAGGGCGGGAAGAATCCGGCGCGCACGGACGTGGGTCTTCGTGATGTCGAGCATGAGTTGTCTCCTGTGGCCGATGGCGGCTCTTGGTCTCGGGCAATCGTTCGATGTGCTTGTAAAACAACTATATGAATTGATTGTTAGCTTGTCAACCAAGTATACTTTTTCCGGACGACTCATTTAACAAGTTGAATCCGTCGACATGCCGGTTCAGCGATTCATCCCCACTCGGAGACTTTGTCCCATGAAAACCACCCCCGTCACGACTGCCGATCTGCAACGTTCCGTGGTCGCGGTTCCTCCCTTGGCGCGCCATGCCGACTTGTCGTTGAACGAAGCCGCCAACCGCGCGCTGTTGCGACATCTCGAAAGCGGCGGGGTGCGCAGCGTGATGTACGGCGGCAACGCGAATTTCTATAACGTGGGCGTGAGTGAATACGCCCGCATCATCGACTTCCTCGCCGAGGCGGCCGGGCCCGACACCTGGCTGTTGCCGTCGGCGGGTCCCGATTACGGCAAATTCGTCGACCAGGCCGCGATTCTCAAGTCGCGCGCGTTTCCGACGGCGATGCTGCTGCCGATGTCGTTTCCTTATACCGATGCCGGGTTGGCCGATGGCGTTCGCCGCTTCAGCGATATGCTCGGCAAGCCGGTCGTGGTCTACATCAAGACCGCCAACTATCTGGCGCCCGACACCGTGGCAGCCCTGGTGTCGGAAGGACGCATCGCTGCATTGAAGTACGCCGTGGTGGAAGCCGATCCGGCGCAGGATGCCTATCTCGACGCCCTGTTGCGGGTGGTCGACCCGAGTTTGATCGTAAGCGGCATCGGCGAGCGTCCTGCGATCGTGCATTACCGCAAATTCGGCCTGGCGAGCTTCACCTCGGGCTCGGTGTGCGTGGCACCCAATGGCTCGATGCGTTTGCTCGAATTGCTGCACAGTCGGCGCTTCGAGGAAGCCGAGGCGGTGCGGGCGCACTATATCGGTCTGGAAGACTGCCGCGACGAGATCAGCCCGATCCGGGTGCTGCACGACGCCGTGACACTGGCAGGCGTGGCCGACATGGGACCGATGCTGCCGCTGCTGACGGGATTGTCGGCGGCCGAACGGGCACGGGTGCAGCCCGTGGCGCGCGCCTTGTATGAATGGGATGGCGCCGCGGTCGCGGCATGACGACTGATGCGGAACGGGTGGCACCGACGGTCATGCCGTGCTTCGGAGCGGACGTGGCCGGCCATCTGCACGCGATAGCGTTACGATGACGCCTGGCCGCCCTCGAGGCGGCTGGTTTTCAGGAGTAGCACGTGGCGCGTAAAGCAGTACCGGCCGCAGGCCGGGTCGGCCCCGGTTCCGGTCCCGTCAATGAACGCGGACAGCGGGTGCGTTTGGGCGATCGGTTGTATGGTCAGATTTTCGACCGGATCGCGTCGGGCGATTTGAATGTGGGCGACAAGCTGCCGTCCGAACACGAGATCTGCGACGAGTTTGGCGTATCGCGTCCCGTGGTGCGCGAAGCGTTGCTGCGGCTGCGTGCGGATGGGTTGATTACGGCCCATCAGGGGCTGGGCACGTTCGTCAGCCATCAGCCGGCACCGCGCATCAAGAGTTTCAACGATGTGCAGAACATCGGCGCATATCTGCGTGCGCAGGAGGTGCGGATCGCACTTGAAGGCGATGCGGCACGGCTGGCCGCGATGCGTCGCACCGATGAGCAATTGGCCGATATCGCGCAGGCCCATGCGGTATTCGCCGACGGCATTGCGAACGGCCATGTGGTGCTCGAAGCCGATCTGGCGTTTCATACGGCTGTGGCGCAGGCCAGCGGCAACGACTTCTATCTTGGCGTACTCGAGAATATTCACGAATCGATCAGCGGCTTCATGCGGTTGACGTTAAGCCTCACACGCACCGGTTCGCGCGCCCGCGGTCAACGGGTGGTGGACGAGCATGCGGCCGTGCTGGCCGCTATCCGCGAGCAGGACGCCGATCGCGCTCGCATCGCCATGCAGTTCCACTTGGGCCAGGCGCGCTATCGCCTGGTGGATCGCGAACGCGATTGAGTGCTTTGTATTGGTGCGTGTTGGCGTGCCGCGCGCACCAACTTGATTCATCGCTTCCGGCCATTGCTGCGGGCGATGATCTTAGAAGCATCATAAGCCACTGATATCAATAATTAAAAACAAGAATTGGTGCGCTGCGAAAACTTGGCATACGTTTTGCTTTGAAGGTGATTGACGACCAACGGCGGTCGTCGACATGCCGCGTGTCGCGGTGAGGAACAACGACGTTCCGCAATGCCCTGGATTCAATTCGTGGGTGTGCGGAACGTTTTTTTTCGTCTGGAGCCTTGTGATGACGTTTGACGCAAAAACGCCCTTGTCCCCCGTATCCTCCGAGGCTGCAGCGCCTGTGGACAGTCACCGCCGCCAGTGGCTCGCGACATCCGCCAAGGTATTGGCCGGTGCAAGCCTGCTCACCCTGGTCGATCCGCTGGTGCGCGCCGGGGCTTGGGCAGCAGGCTCGGATGCGCCGGAAAAGACCGACGTGCGCATCGGCTTCATTCCGCTCACCGACTGTGCGTCGGTGGTGATGGCATCGGTATTGGGGATCGACAAGAAGTATGGGGTGACCATCAATGCCAGCAAGGAGGCCTCGTGGGCCGGCGTACGCGACAAACTCGTCAACGGCGAGCTCGACATGGCGCACGTGCTGTATGGCTTGATCTACGGCGTGCACACGGGCACGGGTGGGCCGAAGAAAGACATGGCGATTCTGATGGCGCTCAACCAGAACGGGCAGGCCATCACGCTGGCCAACAAGCTGCGCGACGCCGGGGTGAACGATGGCGAATCGCTGGGAAAATTGATGGCCGGCAAGAAGGGCGAGTACACCTTCGCGCAGACATTTCCGACCGGCACACACGCCATGTGGCTGTATTACTGGTTGGCCACCTACGGCATCAACCCGATGCAGGACGCGCGCGTCATCACGGTGCCGCCGCCGCAGATGGTCGCGAACATGCGCGTGGGGAATATGGATGGCTATTGCGTGGGCGAACCGTGGGGCGCTCGCGCCATCATGGACAAGATCGGCTTTACGGCCGTCACCACGCAAGAGATCTGGACCGATCACCCCGAGAAGGTGCTGGGCACGTCGGCCGATTTCGTGCAGAAACATCCAAATACCGCGCGGGCCGTGACCGCCGCGATCATCGAAGCCGGCAAATGGATCGACGCATCGCCTGAAAATCGCCGCAAGACAGCCGAAACGATCGCCGCCAAGTCGTACGTCAATACGGACGCCGACGTGATCATGGGCCGGATGCTGGGCACGTACGACAACGGCGCGGGCAAGAAGTGGGAAGACGCCCACGCCATGCGCTTCTTCGCCGACGGTTCGGTCAACTATCCGTACCTGAGCGACGGCATGTGGTTTCTGACGCAGCACAAGCGTTGGGGGCTAATGAAAGAACATCCCGATTACCTGGCCACGGCGAAGGCCGTCAACCGCATCGATATCTACAAGCAGGCGGCAAGTGCCGCAGGCGTGTCGGTGCCGAGTTCGGATATGCGTTCGACCAAGATGATCGACGGCGTGGTGTGGGACGGATCGAACCCGGCCGCCTATGCCGACGGTTTCAAAATCAAAGTCTGATTGACCTCACCATCGAAGGGGAATGCGTTATGACCGCCGTGGCATCCACTGCAGCACCCACTGTTCAACGCCGTTTGTGGTGGCGCGATCGCGCCGAAGCCGTGACGCGTGCCGTCATCGGTCCAATGGCGGGCTTTGCGCTGTTTCTGCTGGTGTGGCAGACGATCGCCATGCTCATTCCCGCCATTCCCACGCCGGGCGTGACGTGGGACGCCGCGAAGGTGCTGTTTGCCGATCCGTTCTATCGCAATGGACCGAACGATCAGGGAATCGGCTGGAACATCCTGGCGTCGCTGGAACGCGTGGCGATCGGCTTCGGCCTGGCCGCCATCGTGGGGATTCCCGCGGGCTTTGCGATCGGCCGCTTCGCCGCGATCAATGCGATGTTCTCGCCCATCGTCAGCCTCTTGCGTCCCGTGTCGCCGCTGGCGTGGCTGCCGCTCGGTCTGCTGCTCTTCAAAGCAGCCAATCCGGCCGCGATCTGGGCGATCTTCATCTGTTCGATCTGGCCCATGATCATCAATACCGCCACGGGCGTGCAGCGGGTGCCGCAGGATTATCTCAACGTGGCGCGCGTGCTCAATCTTTCCGAGTGGAAAGTGCTGACGCGGGTGCTGTTGCCCGCGGTGCTGCCGTATGTGCTCACCGGCGTGCGTCTGTCGATCGGGACGGCCTGGCTGGTGATCGTGGCCGCTGAAATGTTGACGGGCGGCACCGGCATCGGCTTCTGGCTGTGGGACGAGTGGAACAACCTCAAAGTCGAACACATCGTGATCGCGATCTTCGTGATCGGCATCATCGGTTTGCTGCTGGAAGTGGCACTGATCCAGTTGGCCCGCCGCTTCACCTACAACGAGGAGTAAGTCATGACGGCAAAGTTCGTGCAGGTCGAAAATGTCGGCCAAACCTTCACCACGCGCAAAGGCAGCTTCATTGCGCTGCGCGATGTGGACCTGACGATTGCGCAAGGCGAGTTCGTGTCCCTCATCGGTCACTCCGGCTGCGGCAAGTCCACGCTTCTCAATCTGATTGCGGGGTTGACGCGGCCCACTAGCGGTGTGCTGCTGTGCGGCGGCCGCGAGATCGCCGGCCCCGGCCCCGATCGCGCGGTGGTGTTTCAGAACCATTCGCTGTTGCCGTGGCTCACGTGTTTCGAGAACGTGTATCTCGCGGT